>OGWZ01000657.1_pt1 | contig 36791 bp, 28 predicted proteins | sample 1576141 | NCBI WGS metagenome assembly OGWZ01 (sample SAMEA3541512, study PRJEB24748) | human gut metagenome | biome: human gut; feature: human-associated habitat; material: faeces | place: China | collected 2012
CTGTACCCATTCCGAACACAGAAGTGAAATGCAGTCACGTCGATGGTAGTGCAACGTACGATTGTGTGAGAGTAGATCACCGCCAGGCTCCTTATTGACGCGGAGCGGTAGTTCAGCTGGTTAGAATGCCTGCCTGTCACGCAGGAGGTCGCGGGTTCGATCCCCGTCCGTTCCGCCAATCTCTTAGAAAAAGGCCGGTTTTAAACCGGTTTTTTTTGCACCAAATTTCTTCTCGTATAAAAATTAGGTGAACCCGCAGATTCACCTTAATTCTTATTTATTCCTTAATCTCTGTAAGCGTAGCGATCTCAGGCTTTAAGCTTACCTTGCCATCTTTTAGCAATTGCAAGAAGAGGATCTGCGCTATCAATGCATAAGCCTGCTTTTTCCTTGCCTTAATAGTGGCATTGATATTGACAAAAAACTTATATTGAAGATCTTTCTTATTGTTATATATGTAAATATTTGCTCCTGCTTCATGAGTGCCTTTATCTAAGATAAGGGCATAGTCATGCTTATCAAAGTTGAGGCTTAAAACTAAACTTTCAGTGCACTGATGAGCCGTAGCGAGTACCGTCATATTGCTAATCTTTTGATTGAGCTGCATACCGATAATGCCTTCACTGACATTATCAAAGATCGCAAGTGATCTTGTGTCGATAAGCTCTTTAATTTCTCTTTGAATATCGTCACTATCTTCGCTATAGATGTAATTTTGCGCCAAAGCGGTGATCGTTTTTACTGCCTGAGTGAATTCAGTTTCCGTAGCTCCGTGAGCGATGATCTTAAGCTCGATGGTAGGATAGTAAGAGCGATAACCGATGACAATATGTTCAGGTAGGGAGTAGTTGGCGATCTTATCTTGCAGTAAGGACTCGGAGATACCAAAGGTAAATAAACGCTTAACCTGTGTTTTGCTGTCATTGAGTATATGTTCTTGTAAATAAGGCTTAATGCCTAATTTAAACATCTCTTTAAATTCAGAAGGGACTCCTGGAGTAAAGAAGCACAGGGCTTGATTTATCTTGACCATATAGCCACAGGCAGTACCACAGGTATTATCAATAAAGGTCGCACCTTTAGGAATATAGGCCTGTTTTTTATTGCTCTCAGGCATGACGCGCTTATGGGCTTGATGCCACTGCAACATGCGCTGATACCAGTTATCTAAAAAGACGCTCTCGACACCGAGAGCTTTGCAGACGGCGTCGGTGGTGCAATCATCGGTGGTAGGGCCGAGACCGCCGTTGAAGAAGATGAGGTCGCAGTATTGTGATCTTTCTGTGAGGATGGCGGTTAGATCATCGAGATTATCGCCAATAGTAGATCTTCTTTGTACCTGAATGCCCATATTTAATAATTCCTGACACAGCCAGGAGGCATTAGTATCATCGATCATGCCGGTAATCACTTCATCGCCGGTCGAGATAAGTTCAACTCTAATCATAAAAAATCTTCTTTTTTCAAAGTGCTTAGAAATAGCTTTAGAGGTGGATTGTGTTAGACTTTAGCAACTATATAACACAAAAATACATGGTTTATCGCTTATGCCTATAAATATCCCTAATGGCTTACCGGCAACAACGGTTTTAACTGCTGAAGAAGTCTTCGTTATGACTGAGGATCGTGCTATCCATCAAGATATCCGTCCTTTAGAGCTCTTATTTTTAAACTTAATGCCGAAGAAGATTAATACCGAAATTCAGTTCATGCGCAGATTGTCAAATTCACCCTTACAGGTGAATATCACCTTATTGCGTGTAGACAATCACGAAAGCCGCAATACGCCACAGCAGCATTTAGATACCTTTTATAAGAATTTTGATGATGTAAAGGACAAGCGCTTTGACGGTATGATTATCACAGGTGCGCCTTTAGATCAAAAGCAGTTTTCCGATGTAACCTATTGGGATCGTTTAGAGCGTATCATCACTTGGAGTGCTAAAAACGTAACCTCCACTTTATTCTCCTGCTGGGGTGTAGCGGCAGCCTTAAAAGTTTTCTATGGCATGGATATTATTTTCTCTGACAATAAACTTTCAGGCGTCTTCCCAGTAGAGCGTTCTCACAGCAACGATACTTTAATTCGCGGTTTTGATGATACTTTCTTAGCCCCGTTCTCGCGTTTTTGCGAGTTCCCGACCCGTCTAATTAAGCAAAAAACCGATCTGAAGATTTTAGCTCAAAGCGAGAAGACCGGTATGTACTTAGGTGTATCTCCGGATCGTCGTCAGGTTTATGTCACCGGTCATCCTGAATATGATGCTACTACTTTAGCTGATGAATATCGTCGCGATCTGCTGGCAGGAAAAAATCCGGTCATTCCCTTTAATTATTTCCCAGGAGATGATCCTGCTGAAGATCCAAGCTGTAAGTGGAGATCGCACTCTTCCATTTTGTTTGCGAACTGGCTTAATTACTACCTGTATCAGTTAACGCCGTATAACCTCTACGCTTAGAGGAATTATTTTTAGCTTAATTCGTGATAAAGTGCAAAAAAAAGCCACTTTGCTAGTAAAATAACACGACTTTAACTAATTTATCCAAGGTAATTACAGTGGCTCCTTTTAAAACAGCAAAATTTAAAATTGAAGGTGGTAAACCCTTAGACGGTGAGATCCGAATTTCCGGTGCAAAGAATGCTGCCTTACCGATATTATTAGCAACTATTCTGACTGCTGATGAGGTGGTCTTGCATAATGTTCCGGATTTAGCTGATGTTAAAACTAGCTTTGAACTTTTAAAGCAGTTAGGAAAGGAATGTCACTACGATAATACTACCGGTACTGCTGTAATCTCTAAGGCGGTAACTGCTAAGGTGGCCTCCTATGAGCTCGTGAAGACCATGCGTGCCTCTATTATGGCTTTAGGCCCCTTGACGGCCTTTTTAGGTGAGGCAGCAGTATCCTTACCGGGTGGTTGCGCTATTGGTGCTCGTCCTGTCGATCTGCACATCAAAGGGATGCAGGCTTTAGGTGCAAGCATCAACCTCGATGATGGTTATATCAAGGCCTTAGCTCCTAATGCTAAGCGTTTGATTGGCGGTCAGATCGTCATGGATAAGGTCTCAGTTACCGGTACTGAAAATCTGATGATGGCTGCAAGCTTAGCTACGGGCGAGACTATTATTGAAAATGCCGCCTTAGAGCCTGAGGTGGTAGATTTAGCTATTTTCCTGCGGAGTATGGGTGCTAAGATTAAAGGTGAGGGTACCTCCCGTATTTGCATTGAAGGCGTAGCGAGATTACATGGCTGTGAGTATACTGTAGTTGCCGATCGTATTGAGGCTGGTACTTATCTTATCGCTGGTATTGCCACTCACGGTATTGTCAGATGCTTAAATACTCTGCCGTCCTCTATGGATGTATTATTACAGAAATTAAAGCAGGCTAATGCCATTATTGATATTGACGGTACCACCATTACCGCCGACATGCGCAATCGCCAGATTAGACCGGTAGATATTGTCACTGCCCCGCACCCGGGTTTTCCGACTGATATGCAGGCACAGTTTACGGTCTTAAATGCCTTAGCCGCAGGTGTCAGCTCTGTTACTGAGACTATTTTTGAAAACCGCTTTATGCATATTGCCGAGCTCAATCGCATGGGCGCCCATTTGGAGATCCGCGGCAATGTCGTGATTTGCTCAGGGGTTGAGCAACTTAAGGGGGCTCAGGTCATGTCCTCAGATTTGCGAGCCTCTGCAAGTTTGGTAATTGCTGGTTTAGCCGCTAGCGGAACTACCATTGTCGATCGCATCTACCATATGGATCGCGGTTATGAGCATATTGAAACTAAGATTAGAAGCTTAGGTGGAACCATCGACCGAATTTATTAAAAATGTTTGATCTCTGTCCCTACAATACCTTTGGTTTACATGTACAGGCCACCGAAGGCCGCTTAATTAGCTGTATTGATGATCTCAAAACTGCTGATGCCGATCATTGCATTATTATCGGCCGTGGCAGTGATGTACTCTTTACCGATGATTATGAGGGCACAGCCCTCATCAACGATATTCGCGATCTCAATATTACTCAGGATGGCGATGAATATATTGTCGAAGCTGGTGGTGGTTTGGTATTAGACGATCTGATCTTAGATCTCTTAAAAACAGGTATTTGCGGCTTAGAAAATCTCTCAGCAATTCCTGGTACTGTGGGAGCTGCCCCGGTACAAAATATCGGTGCCTATGGCGTGGAGATCGGCTCTTTAATTGAGAAAGTCGAGTGTTATGATCTGCGCCGTCACTGTGTAGAGTCTTTCTCAGCTGCGGACTGTCAATTCGGTTATCGTACTTCTTATTTTAAAACTCACCCTGAGCGCAAGCTCTTTATTACCAAGGTGGTCTTTCGCTTGCACTCTATTTTCAAGCCAGTTTTAACCTATAAAGGCCTTAATGGGGTGAACTTAGAGGATGCCTTAGAGGTGCGTGAACGCGTGATCGCTTTGCGACGCGAAAAGCTTCCGGATCCTAATGATATCGGTAATGCTGGTTGTTTCTTTAAAAATCCGATTGTGACTACTGAGTTTGCTGAGAAATTAGCCCAAAGCTATGAGCAGATGCCGGTATATCAAGCCGCAGATAATATGTGTAAATTAGCCGCGGGCTGGCTTATCGATAGATCTGGCTGTCGTGGCCTTTGTCATGGTAATGTCGGCACTTGGAATAATCAGGCTTTGGTAATTGTCAATTATGGCAATGCTCGCCCGCACGAGATCGTTTCCTTAGCTAAGTATATTCAAAGCGAGGTAGCCATGAAATTTGGGGTCGATCTCGAGCCTGAGGTTAGAATCTTTGGCCGTCAAGGTGAGATTACCTGGGAGAAATTGTGATTTCTAAGGTTTTAGAGCTAGTGCGGCTAGTATCGCAGTTGACGCATGATTTAAGCCTTCAGAAATTAGCTAGCTCGTTAAAGCTTAATGAAGCAGAGCTCTATGAGCTTTTACAGGTATTAAAGGATCTAAATTTAGATTTTTCCCTTGAAGATCAAAAATTTCATTTATTAGAGTCAATTGAGCCTTTAGATGCGGCTTATATCTATAAAAAAGTTAAAGGTCGTGGCCGCGTGGAGGTTATCGATAGCATTGACTCTACTAATACTGAATTATTAAGACGTGTCTTTAATCTCGGCTCGGGAGATTGCCTGATTGCCGAATATCAAAGTGCTGCGCGGGGACGACGCGAACGCAAATGGCAGGGAGCCTTAGGAAGGCAAGTTACCTTATCTTTAAGCTGGGAGTTTGCCTCTTTAGAAGCTTTAACCTTATTGTCAGTGGCAGTAGGTGTTGAAATTGCTCAAGCTCTTGAAGCTTATGGCTTTTTAGGTCTTAAGGTAAAGTGGCCAAACGATCTCTATTGGCACGATGGTAAGTTAGGTGGCATCTTAGTGGAAACTCGCCCGCGGGGCCAATCCATTATGGCTATTATCGGTGTGGGTATAAATTTAAAAGACCTTCCTGTGCATAATGAGCGCTATCACAGTACCTCTTTAGACAGTATCGGTAAAGAAATTTCCCGTAATGATTTAGCTGTTTTAATTATCGATGCTTTAAGACGCGCCTGCTTTAAGGTCGCTTCCGGATCAAGATCTTGTTATATAGAGCTTTTATCTAAGCGTGACTATTTAAGTGGTAAAGAGGTAAGAATTGATACTGGCAATCAGATTTTTTTAGGTCTAGTTTTAGGTATCAATGATAAAGGCGAACTTTTATTAAAAGAAAAAAGCGGCCATATTTTAAATATAGCCGCCGGACAATTTATTTAGCGACGCAGATACACTTCTTCAATGCAGTGATTGCTACCTTTCTTTAAGATGAGATTAGCGCGATTGCGACAAGGCTGAATATTTTCAACTAAATTGACGTGATTGACGGCCTCCCAAATCAGTTTGGCCATAGCGATAGCCTGCTCTTCAGGGATGCGGGCATATTTATGGAAATAGCAGGTTGGATCGTCAAAGGTCTTCTCTCTTAATTTTAAGAAGCGGTCTATATACCATTTCAAAAGATTATCTTCCTCGGCATCGACATAGATGGAATAATCGATAAAATCAGAGATAAAGGCGCGATTGCGATATTCAGGATAATCAGCGCCGTTTTGCAAGACATTCACACCTTCAACAATCAAGACATTGGGTCTATCGACAATAGTATAGGTATCAGGCACAACGTCATAGGTCAGATGGGAGTAGACCGGAGCTTTGAGATTTGGCTTGCCTTCTTTTACATCTAATAAGAAAGAAATCAGCTTTTTTACATCATAAGAGATCGGAAAGCCCTTGCGGCTCATGATCATCTTCTTATTTAAGACACTGTTTGGATATAAAAAGCCGTCAGTGGTGATCATGGCAACTTTAGGATGGCAGGGCCAAGATTTGATTAGCTCATGCAATAATCTAGCTGTAGTCGTCTTACCTACGGATACCGGGCCTGAGATCGAGATGATAAAAGGTACCGATTCCATCGATTTGCCTAAAAATTTTTGAATAATCGCCAAGCGGTCGTGACGGGAGATATAGTACATGCGCAATAACGAGGATAGGGGCATGTAAATACGATTAACTTCTTCAATTGAGAGTTTATCGTTAAAGGCGACGTATTTTTTTAAGTCCTCTTCCTTGATGGTCATCTTGTCACTGGAGTGCTTAAACGTAGACCAGGTTTCGGCATCGAATTTAACAAAAGGTGAGAGGATGCTATTACTATCAGCCATGAGCGTGCAGTGCTCCATTCTTTATAAATTATTATTAAAGCCTAAGGCGCAAATCCGCCATTTTGGGTAAGGCGATTTTACTATATTAAAACTATTTGGGCTTAAATCATCTATTTATGCGCCAATAAAGAGATCTAATCAACAATATAAAAGCCTAAAAAAATAAAATTTAGCCAAAAAATTAAGATCAAAAATTTCTCTTTAGAAAGAATTGAGAGGGGATAGCGTTCTTAATTAAAAAATAAAATGTGATTTAGATCAAAGTTTTTTTATGGATTGATATATTTTTATAAAGATAAAAGGCTTTGTTTACATAATTTAATGCGTAAAAAGCTTTGATTTTAGGCAAAATTTTAGCTAAAAATAGGAAAGTTACTGATTTTTCTAGAAAAAATTCAAAAAAAAATATTTTATAACTTATTGAAATATAAAGATATTTTTAAAAAGTTAAAAATTTTTTAAAAAAAATTAAAAAAAACACTTGCAAAGCCTAGGTGAGTTTATTATTATAGCACCGCTTTCACTGATTACCTCTGTGAAAACAGTTGGTCCGGAGACGGGTCAATTATGGAGGGGTTCCCGAGTGGCCAAAGGGATCAGACTGTAAATCTGCCGGCTCTGCCTTCGAAGGTTCGAATCCTTCCCCCTCCACCACTTCCCTTTTATTTTTTCTCCGGTTCATCATAGAATTTTTAATGCGGGCATCGTATAATGGTTATTACCCGAGCCTTCCAAGCTTGAGATACGGGTTCGATTCCCGCTGCCCGCTCCAGTAATCTTTTTTATTTTCTGTGAGCGTTTCTTCGCATCTTGTTCACAAATAGGATAATTTAAAAAAATGGCAAAGGAAAAGTTTGTCCGTGACAGAGTTCACGTAAACGTCGGCACCATCGGTCACGTTGACCACGGTAAGACCACCCTGACCGCTGCTATCACCACTGTTCTCGCTAAGACTTTCGGCGGTGCAGCCTTAAAGTTCGACCAGATCGATAACGCTCCGGAAGAGAAGGCTCGTGGTATTACCATTAACACCTCTCACGTAGAGTATGATACCGAGGCTCGTCACTATGCTCACGTTGACTGCCCGGGTCACGCTGACTATGTTAAGAACATGATTACCGGTGCCGCTCAGATGGACGGCGCTATCCTCGTAGTAGCTGCTACCGACGGTCCTATGCCGCAGACCCGTGAGCACATCCTGTTAGCTCGTCAGGTTGGTGTTCCTTACATCATCGTCTTCTTAAACAAGTGCGATATGGTCGACGACGAGGAATTATTAGAGTTAGTTGAGATGGACGTTCGCGACCTCCTCAGCCAGTACCAGTTCCCGGGCGACGACACCCCGATCATCCGTGGTTCCGCTTTAGGTGCCTTAAACGGTGAAGAGAAGTGGGAAAAGGCTATCATTGAGTTAGCCCACACCTTAGACTCTTACATCCCTGATCCTAAGCGTGATATCGACGATCCGTTCTTACTCCCGATCGAAGACATCTTCTCCATCTCTGGTCGTGGTACCGTAGTAACCGGCCGTGTTGAGCGTGGTATCGTTCACGTAGGTGACGAAGTTGAAATCGTTGGTATTCGTCCGACCGTTAAGACCGTTGTAACTGGCGTTGAGATGTTCCGCAAGTTATTAGACGAGGGTCGTGCAGGTGATAACGTAGGTATCTTATTACGTGGTACTAAGCGTGAGGACGTCGAGCGTGGTCAGGTATTAGCCGCTCCTGGTTCTATTACTCCGCACACCAAGTTCACCGGTCAGGTATACGTATTAAGCAAGGATGAGGGTGGTCGTCACACTCCGTTCTTCAAGGGCTATCGTCCGCAGTTCTTCTTCCGTACTACCGATATTACCGGTACTATTGAGTTACAGGAAGGCGTCGAGATGGTAATGCCTGGTGATAACACCGACATGACCGTAACCTTAATCCACCCGGTAGCTATGGCTAAGGGCGAGCGCTTCGCTATTCGTGAAGGCGGTCGTACCGTTGGCGCTGGTGTTGTCGGCGAGATCTTAGAATAATAAAGTGAAGAGTGCCTTTTGCACTCTTCTAATCCGCAGTATTGATCTATGGATCTAGTACTGCGGATTTCTTTGATCTTAAGGTAATAATTTTTTTGCTTAAGAATCCAAAGGGATCTAAATATGGCAGAACCCACTGTAAATAAAGTGGAAACAGCACAGCCTAAGAGCGCTCCTAAGAAAGAGCAGCCGAAGAAAAAGGGCGTAACTGTTGTCGCAAAGGAAGAAAAGACTGTTTCTCCTTTTGTTAATACCGTTTTATGGATTGTATCCTTAGCCATTATCGCTGGTGCAATTTTCGGTAACTACTATTATTCCAATTATGTATTGATTGATGAGACTTCACTTGCACGCTTAGGCCGTGTTTTTGCTGTGATTGTCGCCATCGTCATTGGTCTTGGTGTCTTAGTCTTTACCACCAAGGGCCGTCAGTTATTAAGCTTTGCACGTCTCTCTTACACTGAGTTACGTAAGGTTGTATGGCCTACCCGTCAGGAAGCTTTACAGACTACCTTCATCGTTTTCATCGCTGTATGTGTGGTAAGTTTATTCCTGTACCTGTGCGATATTGCTTTCCTGCAACTCGTACGTGCCGTTACCCTCTAAGTTCATATAGGTTTAAGCAAGATGTCAGATAAAGAATTATTTGATGCTCCTGAGGCTGTAGAAGCTCCGGTTGCAGACAAAGCTCCGGTCGCCGATGAGACTGCTGTGGACAAGGAAGCATTACGTAAAAAGAAGCTTGAAGAATTCAACAAGGCTATGCATTGGTATGTAATTCAGGCCTTTTCCGGTTTTGAGCAACGCGTGGCCCTGACCTTACGTGAGCGCATTAAGATCCACAATATGGAAGACGATTTCGGTGAGATCTTAGTTCCTAAGGAGAAGGTAAAGGAGATTAAAGACGGTAAGAAGCGCGAGAGTGAGCGTAAGTTCTTCCCGGGTTACGTCTTAGTCCACATGCGTATGAATTCTGAAACCTGGCAGCTTGTTAAGCATACTGACCGCGTTTTAGGCTTTATTGGTGGTAGCTCTGATCATCCTCTTCCTATCAGCGAAGCTGAGGCTGCTAAGATTTTAAGCCGTCTTAAGGAGAGCGAGGAGTCACCTAGACCTAAGACTATGTTCGAGGTGGGTGAGCAGGTTCGTGCTATCGATGGTGCCTTTAAGGACTTCGTTGGTACTGTTGAGAAGGTTGATTACGAGAAGAATCGTCTTACCGTTTCTATCGCTATCTTCGGCCGTGCAACTCCGGTTGATCTCGAATTTAGTCAGGTTGAAAAGGATGTCTAAGCTTTAATAGCGTCAAGACAGCATTTTATGAAGAACTGACAGGAGTAAAGCTTCTGTCAGTTTTTTTATCCTAAATTCCGCAGCTCATAGATTACTAATCTTTGAGCTGTTTTTTCGGAAGAGGAATTTTAAAAGTCTCAAAGAGATCTCTAGTTTTTTTAGGGATCTCTTTTACTATGTAAATACCCCCGTCAGCAGGTCTTGAAGCCTGTAATCTCTGCATCTGAAGCATAGCCTTTTCAAAAGAATCATCAGGTAAAACCTTTGCATTAGGTTGATGATTAGATGCGGAAACAGACATCATCATTCTGATTGATTGAGCCAGCATATAAATAAAGAGTTTTCCTGTGTATGTAGTGCCAGTTGCATACAGTCTGTCGCTTTCATTGAGAACCTTAAACTGTCTGAAAGCAGATTCAGCGATGTTACGCTCTCTATAGATAATCAGACTCTGGAAAGGATCTTTGATGGTATTAGTTCTAATTGCAAAGTAACCGTGATATTTACAGGCATTCTGAACCTGAGTAGCGTTTAGGCACCATTCTTGAGTTTTAGTGTTTAGGCAAAAGAAAGAAGAGTACTTTTCCCAATCATTCTTATCAACAGATTCGTTAGCATTTTTCTTATCTAAGATATCCTGTAAATCGCGCATCAGCGCAATAGTTTGACGATCACCTAAAGTTACATCATGGTACAGATGTAAGAACTCCTCTTGCTCATCATTTACCCCATCAGAGGTTCTGGCATAAATACCCAGCTTAGCGTTCATAAACATAGGATTGTTAAGGCTGGTTTTATAACGGTCAATAGTAGCTTTAATAGAGTCCTCTTTTAAAGTCATGCCAGTTAAGAACATCAGTTTGCAGTTAATAAGCTTCTGTATATTCATAATAGAAGCATAGCCTCTATCTGTAGCAATTAGAGTATTAGCCAAATTAAGACCAAGGCTTTGCATGCGTAACAAGATGTCAGCAAAGAGAGTCATGTCATTAACCGAGCCTTCAGACTCATAGGCATAGCACAGATCTCCTGTAAAGTAATCAATACAGAAGGTAAGATTAACCTCTTTTAAGAAGTCGTCCTGTTTAGCGTGACCATAAGAGGCATTGTCAATAGTTTGAGAGCAGGTACTGATAGAAGTAGAATAAATGGCAATCATCATAGGAGAAAGCTTTAGATTGAGTTTCCTAGCTTCTTCCTCTCTCTTTAATTGGTCTTTAGTTACTCTTTCATGTCTTAATTTGAAGTACTGATCAATGTTCTCCTGATTAACTTTAGCAAGTATGGTACTAATCTTTAGGCTAGATAGAGGAGCAGCTCCAGGAAGGTAATGCATAGGCAACCAGTCCTCATAGTTCTGCATAGCCATACTGTGAGAACATAGCTGATAAATAGCCAGTCTTAAAAGTTCAGTTCCATCTTCATCACCGAATACTGATTTAAGGTTAAACAGCATCCCTGAATTCTTAGCTACTTCCCATAAAGCATAGGTAAGACCAAAAGAAACACAGTCGCATCTCCATGACAAATCATTTTGAGCTTCCTGTTTAATCGCTTCAGTGTCTGCCTCTGTTCTAATTACTAAAGCATTGCTTTCATAGAAAACATGTTCACCTACATAATCAGGATTAGCTTCTAAAAAGCTTTTAGATAAAGAAACTTCACCAGTGTCGGAATTAAGTCTGCCTACATGAATACGCTTAGCGATACGAGACTGTTTCTTAACAGGATCCCATCTGTTGTAGTAGGAGATAATGTAGGTTCTGCCCTTGTTATCAGTGTAACTGGAAAAGTTCCATTTAATAGCTTCAGAAGTCATGATATAGTCCATATAAATAAATTATATGGCTAAGGTAAACCTAAAATAAATCTAAAAAAAATAAAATAGGAATAATTAAATTAGGAAGATTTATGCTGAATGTCAACAATGTTCTAAACTAGAGTGACGGGAGTTTAGCGGCAGTTTTTTATCTCTTCTATATATAGCTAGGCACAAGCGCTAGGGAGTAGTGTCTGTTTTTTTTGAGAAAAACTTTATATAACAAAGTGATAAAACGGGGCAAGAGCCACTGGCTCTCAGGTTTTCGCTTATGCTGTAGAAGAGAGTATGTGCCAGAACATTAATTATTAATTATTTACTTGCAAAAAAAATCAAAATTATATATAATTCCGTAGTTATTTTGTGTTCATTGACACAACCCTTAACGATCAGGGGATTTGATCGAGGGAAGCACTCAAAGTGGTGCGCTACTACCCATAATACAGAGGAAAACCTCAAATGGCAAAGAAAGTTACTGCCTATATTAAATTACAGGTTGGCGCTGGTAACGCTAATCCTGCTCCTCCAGTTGGTCCGGCTCTCGGCCAGCACGGTGTTAACATTATGGAATTCTGCAAGGCCTTCAATGCAAAGACTGCAAAGATGGAAAAGGGCTTGCCGGTTCCGGTTATCATTACCGTTTATTCTGATAAGTCTTTCACCTTCGTTTCTAAGTCTACCCCTGCTTCTTTCTTAATTAAGAAGGCTGCTGGCTTAAAGACTGCTTCTCACAAGCCGGGTACTGAAATCGCAGGTAAGATCACCATGGCTCAGTGCCTCGAGATCGCCAAAGAGAAAGACCAGGATATGACTGGTGCTGACGTTGAGGCTTCTGCCCGTTCAATCGCTGGTACTGCTCGTTCCATGGGCATTCAGGTGGAGGAATAATAATGGCCAAGATTTCTAAACGCCTGAAAGAGATTCGTGCTGCTGTTGATAAGACCAAGGTCTATTCCGCAGTTGAAGGCTTCAATCTGTTAAAGCAGACTGCTAAGGCTAAGTTCAACGAGAGCGTTGATGTTGCTATTCAGTTAGGCATCGATGCTACCAAGTCTGATCAGAACGTTCGTGGTGCTACCGTATTACCTAATGGTACCGGTAAGACTGTTCGCGTTTTAGTATTCACCCAGGGTGCATTAGCCGAGCAGGCTAAGGCTGCTGGTGCTGATCACGTTGGTATGGACGAGTTAGCCGCTGAGATCAAGAAGGGCTTCATGGACTTCGACGTTGTTATCGCTTCTCCGGATGCAATGCGCGTTGTTGGCCAGTTAGGTCAGATCTTAGGTCCGCGTGGTTTAATGCCGAACCCTAAGGTTGGCACTGTTACCCGTGACGTCGCCACTGCAGTTAAGAATGCTAAAGCAGGTCAGGTCCGCTACCGTAACGACAAGGCTGGTAACATCCAGACCTCTATCGGTAAGGCTACCTTCACCGCTGAGCAGCTCACTGAGAACCTCAACGCCTTAGTTGCCGCCATCATCAAGCAAAAGCCGGCTGCTGCTAAGGGTGCCTACATCAAGAAGATCTGTGTCTCCACCACCATGGGTGTTGGCTTAGCAGTTGACAAGAACTCCTTGAAGGCTGAGCAGGCTGTTGCTGCTGAATAATTAAGCAGCTAAGTGCGCGGATACTAGCACTTTAAAAGATTTTGGAAGGGAGCATTATCCCACCAAAGACCGCAGGGGGAAGTATCCTTAATCATCCTGCGTAGGCGGAGATTAGCTCCAGGAATATATTTCCTTGGAACTGATTTATCCGGTAGTCCCCGTGATGGGGTTTAGTCCGATAATAGTGGACATTCCAGGAGTCACTGCTAAAAATGGCAATGAAAATCGAAGACAAAAAGGCAATTGTTGCCGAAGTCGCCGAAGTCGCCAAGAAAGCTGTGTCAGCTGTCACCGCAGATTCTTGTGGTATTCCTGTAGCAAAGCTGACTGCGTTACGTAAAGAGGCTCGTGCTAACAACGTTTACTTACACGTTGTTCGTAACACCCTCTTAACTCGTGCGTTAGAAGGTTCTGAGTTCGAGTGCATCAAAGATAGTTGCAAGGGCCCGACCATTGTCGCCCTCTCTCTTGAGCACCCGGGTGCTGCAGCACGTATCTTCAAGGAATTTGCTAAGTCTTGCGATACCTTCAAGGTTAAAGCATTAGCTTTCGAAGGCAAAGCATACGATGGCAAAGACATTGATATTCTTGCTACCTTACCTACTTACGATGAAGCTATCGCTAAACTTCTTGCAACTCTCAAAGAAGCTGCTGCTGGCAAACTCGTACGTACTCTCGCCGCATTGGGCGATAAACTTGCTGAAGGCGGCGAAGCTGCCCCGGCTGCTGAGGCTTAATAGCCTGCGATTTTTTTTAGGCTTTGCCTATTTGTTTAATAAAGGAATATATAAAAATGGCTTTATCTAAGGATGAGATCATTGAGGCAATTGCTGCCTTATCTGTAACTGAAGTTGTTGAGCTCGTTAAGGCTATGGAAGAGAAGTTCGGTGTTTCTGCCGCTGCTGCTGTTGCTGCTCCTGCCGCTGCCGCTGCTGCTGTTGAAGAGAAGACCGAGTTCGACGTTGTCTTAAAGGCTGTTGGTGCTAACAAGATCGCCGTTATTAAGGCTGTCCGTACCGCTACTGGCTTAGGCTTAAAGGAAGCTAAGGACTTAGTTGAGTCTGCTCCTGCTAAGATCAAGGAAGCTATGCCTAAGGAAGAGGCTGAGGCTTTAGTCAAGAGCTTAAAGGACGCTGGTGCTGACGCCGCTGCTGAATAATTCAGTCAATGCTCTTACATAAATTGGTTCGCACCGAGCCAATGACGGTCTAACCGTCACTTCAAATCAAACCCGCTCCTCCATTTATGAGGGGGCGGGTTCGGTGCCTGATAAGACACAAGATGCCAAGGCATCCCATACCGGAAACAGATCAATCAGAGGATCCCCTATCCATGGTCTACTCCTATACTGAGCAAAAGCGCATCCGTAAGGATTTTGGCAAGAGAGTAAAAGTCTTAGACACTCCATATTTACTTGCAGTTCAACTCGATTCTTTCAAACAATTTATAAGTTCAGACCCTAATAATGAGAATGGTCTAGTAGCCGCTTTTAAGAGCGTTTTCCCGATCAAGAGCTACTCAGGCAATGCTGAACTTTGCTATAACAGTTTCCATCTTGGCGAGCCCAAGTTTAATGTCCGCGAGTGCATGATTCGTGGTACAACCTATTCTGCTCCGCTGAAAGTAAAATTAAGTCTGGTCCGTTACGAAAAAGATTCTCCCAAAACCGTAAAAGAGCGTATTGACCAGGATGTGTACATGGGCGAAATCCCGCTCATGACCGATAATGGTACCTTCATTGTCAACGGTACCGAGCGTGTAGTGGTATCTCAGCTGCATCGTAGTCCGGGTGTTTTCTTTGACAACGATAAGGGTAAGACTCATCCGGGCCGTATCCTTTTCAGCGCTCGTGTAATTCCTTACCGTGGTTCTTGGCTCGACTTCGAGTTCGATCACCGTGATAACTTATTCGTTCGTATCGATCGTCGTCGTAAATTACCTGCTACCGTTCTTTTAAGAGCTTTAGGTTACAATACCGAGCAGATCTTAAACTTATTCTTTGACACTGTTGAAGTTGAGTTTAAGAGCAATAAGATTTTAATGGAGCTGGTACCGGAGAGATTGCGTGGTGAAACCGCAAGCTTCGATATCGTCATCAATAAAGAGGTCTTAGTCGAAAAGGGCAAGAAGATTACCGCCCGTCATATCCGTCAGTTAAATAAGGCTGGCGTCAAGACCATCGAAGTTCCGCCTGAGTATCTGCTCGATAAGATCGTAGCTCGTGATTATCACAGCAAGACCGGTGAGGTCGTTTTAGCTGCTAATACTGTATTAACTGCTGAAAATCTCGTTGCCATTGCTCAAAACTCCTTAAAGAAGATTGAGATCCTGTACACCAGTCAAGTCGATGAAGGTCCGTTCATTGCCGACACCTTACGTGCCGACACTACCCGTGATCTCTCCTCCGACGAGGCTGATCGTTATGCCGCCTTATACGAAATCTATAAGATGATGCGTCCTGGCGAAATGCCAAACGCTGAGGCTGCTGACACCTTATTTAAGAACCTCTTCTTTGCTGAGGATCGCTATGATCTCTCCTCTGTGGGTCGTATGAAGTTTGACACCCACTTTGTTGAGGACAAGAATTTCAAGGCTGGTTTATCCCGCTTATTATCTGATCCTAATGTTCAGATCAATACTGCTGATTCTGGCATCGCTATCGTTGATGGCTTTGTTTATGCTCAGTTCCCGCAGGTTATCGATGCTATTCGTCCTTACCTTGATCAAGGTGAGGTCGCCTGCATCCCGAGCACTAGCCCTAAGCGTTTAGCTGATAAGTTCTTAGATTATTTGGATAATTCCTTAATCGCAGCTAAGAAGAATCAGATGTTAACCGCATCTGAGCGTTATTTACACAAGGTTAAGATCGCCCCTAACGGTGGTGAGGAATTTGCCTTTGATAACGCCATCATCATGCCGTTAAATTTACTTGACTTAACTGCCAATGTAATTGAGCTTGAGGGTAAGGCTACCGATCCTAAGGGCAAGGATTTAAATTTAGATACTTCCAGTATCGAAAATGAGGCCAATCGTGGCACCTTAAACAATTCTGATATTGTTAAGGTTATCCGTTACTTAGTTAAGATCCGTAACGGTAAAGAGAATATCGACGATATCGATCACTTAGGTAACCGTCGTATTCGTTCTGTAGGCGAGATGGCTGAAAACCAGTTCCGTATCGGTTTAGTACGTGTTGAGCGTGCCGTTAAGGAAAGATTATCCTTAGGCGATCTCGACAATACCACTCCGCAGGAGCTCATCAACGCCAAGCCGATTTCTGCCGCTATTAAGGAATTCTACGGTTCCAGCCAGTTATCTCAGTTTATGGATCAGAACAATCCTTTATCTGAGGTTACTCATAAGCGCCGTATTTCCGCTTTAGGCCCGGGTGGTTTAACCCGTGAGCGTGCCGGCTTCGAGGTGCGTGACGTTCACCCGACTCACTACGGTCGTTTATGCCCGATTGAGACCCCGGAAGGTCCGAACATTGGTTTGATCAACTCTTTAGCTGTATTTGCTCGTTGCAATGATTATGGCTTCTTAGAGACCCCGTACCGCTTTGTTAAGGACGGTGTCGTCACTGAGGAGTTCCAGTATCTCTCTGCTATTGAGGAAGGTCAGTACGTTATCGCTCAGGCTAATACCGATTTAGATGAAAACGGTAAGATTGTCTCTGATTATGTACAGTGCCGTTATAAGGGCGAGTCTGAGGTTCGTCGTGCTCAGGACGTTCAGTTCATGGACGTTTCTCCGCAGCAGATTATTTCCGTTGCCGCCGCCTTAATTCCGTTCTTAGAGCATGATGACGCTAACCGTGCCTTGATGGGTGCTAACATGCAACGTCAGGCTGTACCTACTGTACGTTCTGAGAAGCCTTTCGTTGGTACCGGTATGGAGCGTGCCTTAGCTGTTGACTCTGGCGTTTCCATCATCGCTAAGCGTGGTGGTGTCGTCGAGCATGTTGATGGTGCCCGTATCGTAGTTCGCGTCAACCTCGATGAGATCGAGAATGAGCGCGATGCTGGTATCGATATTTATAACCTCATCAAGTACTCACGTTCTAATCAGAACACCTGTGTTAATCAGCGTCCGTGCGTTGGTCTGCACGAGAAGGTAAAGGCTGGTGACGTTTTAGCTGACGGCTCTTCTTCTGATATGGGCGAGCTTGCCTTAGGTCAGAACATGCGTATCGCCTTCATGCCGTGGAATGGTTATAACTACGAGGACTCCATCTTAGTTTCTGAGCGTGTTGCCGCTAAGGATCGTCTCACCACCATCCACATTCAGGAATTATCCTGCGTGGCTCGTGATACTAAGTTAGGCCCTGAGGAAATCACTGCTGATATCCCTAACGTCGGCGAACAGGCTCTGTCTAAGTTAGACGAGGCTGGTATCGTTTATGTCGGTGCTGAGGTAGTTGGTGGCGATATTCTCGTCGGTAAGGTTACCCCTAAGGGTGAGACTCAGTTAACCCCTGAGGAGAAACTCTTACGTGCTATCTTCGGTGAGAAGGCCTCTGAGGTTAAGGATTCTTCCTTACGCGTTCCTAACGATACCACCGGTACCGTTGTTGACGTACAGATCTTCACTCGTGAGGGTGTAGAGAAGGACAAGCGTGCTAAAGAAATCGAAGAGATGCATATCGCTCAGGCTAAGAAAGACCTCGATGAGGAATACGCTTTCTTAACTAACGGCCTCTTACATCAGGTACGTGTCCACTTAACTAAGCACGGTTTAACTGAAGAAGAAGTCGCTGCTTTAGACGATAAGGCTTTATTCAATCAGAACTTAGATACCGATGCCGCTCAGCGTCAGCTCGAGGAGTTCAATGTTCGCTTAGACGAGTTTGCTAAGGAATACCGCGAGAAGTTTGAGGCTGAGAAGAAGAAGATCACCGAGGGTGATGATTTAACTCCGGGTGTCCTTAAGATCGTTAAGGTTTATCTTGCCGTTAAGCGTCGTATTCAGCCTGGTGATAAGCTTGCAGGTCGTCACGGTAACAAGGGTGTTATTTCCCGTATTAACCCTATCGAAGACATGCCTTTCGATGAGAATGGTAAGCCTGTAGATATGGTATTAAATCCGTTAGGCGTGCCGTCTCGTATGAACATCGGACAGGTTTTAGAGGTCCATTTAGGTCTGGCTGCTAAGGGTATTGGCGAAAAGATCAATAAGATGCTCATCGAACAGCGTGCTATGTCTGAGATCCGTAAGACTTTACAGGACATCTATGATTTAGGTGATACCTCTCAGAAGATCGATATCTCTGAGCTCAGCGATGCTGAGGTTATGACCTTAGCTAATAATATGCGTGATGGTTTCACTGTAGCTACCCCGGTATTCGACGGTGCTCAGGAAGAGAACATCAAGGAAATGTTACGCATGGCAGGTCTCCCTGAGTCCGGTCAGATGACCCTCTATGATGGACGTACCGGCCGCCCGTTCGAGCGTAAGGTAACCGTTGGTTATATGTACATGTTAAAGCTCAACCACTTAGTTGATGACAAGATGCATGCTCGTTCTACCGGTTCTTACAGTCTCGTAACTCAGCAGCCGTTAGGTGGTAAGGCTCAGTTCGGTGGCCAGCGCTTCGGTGAGATGGAAGTCTGGGCTCTTGAGGCTTATGGTGCTGCCTATACTCTGCGTGAGATGTTAACCGTCAAGTCTGACGATGTTAACGGCAGAACTAAGATGTACAAGAACATCGTGGATGGCGTTTACCGCATGGATGCTGGTATTCCGGAATCCTTCAACGTATTGCTGCGCGAAATTCGTTCGCTCGGTATCAATATCGATCTCGTCCGCAAGGAATAAGTTTCTATACCGAGGGGCCTGACCCCTCGGTTCAGCTACGACAATAGGAGAAACTGTTGTGAGCATACAGGAAAACGGTCAGAACGAAGATCTATTACAGGGTCTTACCAATCAGACTAAAGTCCCTAATGATGATCCGGATATGGATCTGCAGTTAAGTGACTCTCTTGGCAAATTAGCCAATCGCAGCAATGCCTTTAAGCAGCGTCTTGAGGATTTTGATGCTATCAAAATTGGTTTAGCTTCCCCTGAGATGATTCGTGCCTGGTCTTATGGTGAGGTTAAAAAGCCTGAGACCATCAATTATCGTACCTTTAAGCCCGAGCGTGACGGCTTGTTCTGTGCACGTATTTTCGGACCTATCAAAGACTATGAATGCTTGTGCGGTAAATACAAGCGTTTAAAGCACCGTGGCACTATCTGTGATAAGTGCGGTGTTGAGGTTACTCAGGCTAAAGTACGCCGTGAGCGTATGGGCCATATTGAGTTAGCCTCTCCGGTTGCCCATATTTGGTACTTAAAATCTTTACCGTCACGTATTGGTTTAATCCTCGATATGAAGTTACGCGATATTGAAAGCGTACTTTACTTTGAGAGCTATGTCGTTACCGATCCGGGTATGACTGATCTCAATGAGCGTCAGCTTTTAACCGAGGAGCAGTACGTTGAGGCCTTAGCTATCTACGGTGATGACTTCTCCGCTAAGATGGGTGCTGAGGCTATTTTAGAGTTATTACAGCACATCAACCTCGAAGAAGAGGTTAAGTCCTTACGTGAGGCCTTAGAGAGCACTTCCTCTGAGAGCAATCGTAAGAAGTTTGCTAAGCGTATTAAGCTCATCGAGTCTTTCATCAATTCTGGCAACAAGCCTGAGTGGATGATTCTGACTGTATTACCGGTTTTACCGCCGGATTTACGTCCGTTAGTACCGTTAGATGGTGGTCGTTTCGCTACTTCTGATCTGAACGATCTCTATCGCCGTGTAATTAACCGTAATAACCGCTTAAAGCGCCTCTTAGACTTAGCCGCTCCTGAGATCATTGTTCGTAACGAGAAGCGTATGTTACAGGAATCTGTAGATGCGCTCATGGATAATGGTCGTCGTGGTCGTGCTATCACCGGTTCTAATAAGCGTCCTCTGAAGTCCTTAGCTGACATGATTAAGGGTAAGCAGGGTCGTTTCCGTCAGAACCTTTTAGGTAAGCGTGTTGATTACTCTGGTCGTTCCGTAATTACCTGCGGACCGTTCCTGCGTTTACATCAGTGCGGTCTGCCGAAGAAGATGGCCTTAGAGCTCTTCAAGCCTTTCATCTACGGTAGATTAGAGTTACGTGGCTTAGCTACCACCATCAAGGCTGCTAAGAAGATGGTTGAGCGTGAGGATCCGATCGTATGGGATGTTCTCGATGAGGTCATCCGCGAGCATCCTATCATGTTAAACCGTGCTCCGACTCTGCACCGTTTAGGTATTCAGGCCTTCGAGCCGGTCTTGATTGAAGGTAAAGCCATTCGTCTGCATCCGTTAGTATGCCCGGCCTTTAACGCCGACTTCGACGGTGATCAGATGGCTGTTCACGTACCTTTAACCTTAGAGGCTCAGTTAGAGGCTCGTGCTCTCATGATGTCCACTAACAATGTTCTGTCACCGGCTTCAGGTGATCCGATCATTGTGCCGGCACAGGACGTGGTTTTAGGTCTGTACTATATGACCCGTATGCGTATCGGTGCTCGTGGTGAGGGCTTAATCCTGACTGATGCTAAGGAAGCTGAGCGTCTTTACAAGGCTGATTTAGTCGACTTCCATGCTCGTATCGCCTGCCGTGTTCACTTCTTTGAGAAGAACCCTGATACTGGCGAATTTGTCGAGAAGAATGAGATGCGCCTGACCACTGTCGGCCGTGCCATGCTCTCCTTAATTTTACCTAAGGGCATGTCCTATGATCTCATCGATCCGCCGTCTGAGGGTGTAACTCAGGATAATATCAAAGAGATCTTAGCTGAGAAGAACTGGTTTACTCGTGTCTCTAACGTACCGTTAGGCAAGAAGAAGATCGGTGCTCTGCTCAATACCTGCTATCACCTCTTAGGCCTTAAGGATACTGTTATCTTCGCCGACCATGTCATGTACACCGGCTTTGCTAATGCTGCTATTTCCGGTTCTTCTGTCTGCGTTGACGATATGCTCATTCCTAAGGAGAAGTACACCATTATTTCATCTGCTCAGAAGGAAGTTATGTCCATTCAGAGCCAGTATGAGAACGGTCAGATTACTCCAGGCGAGCGCTATAACAAGGTTATCGACGTTTGGTCAAATGCCAATGAAAAGGTTGCTAAGGCCATGATGGCTAACCTCTCTACTCAGACTGCTAAGAATATCTTAGGCGAGGACGAGAAAGAGGCTTCCTTCAACAGCATCTATATGATGGCTGACTCCGGTGCTCGTGGTTCACCAGCTCAGATTCGTCAGCTCGCTGGTATGCGTGGCTTGATGGCAAAGCCAGACGGCTCCATCATCGAGACCCCGATTACCGCTAACTTCCGTGAAGGTCTGAACGTACAGCAGTACTTCATCTCCACTCACGGTGCACGTAAGGGCTTAGCTGATACCGCCTTGAAGACCGCTAACTCCGGTTACCTGACCCGTCGTTTAGTTGATGTCGCTCAGGATATGGTAATTTGCGATAGCGATTGCGGTACTACTGATGGCTTAGATATCACTCCGCACGTCAACGGTGGTGATGTTATCGAAACCTTAAGAGATCGCGTTTTAGGTCGCGTCTTAGCTGCCGACGTCTTAAAGCCTGGTTCTAAGAATGTCTTAATCCCGGCTGGTACTCTCTTAGATGAGAAGCTCTGCTCTCTCTTAGAGGCTAACTCTGTCGATCACGTTAAGATTAGATCTCCGATTACCTGTAAGTCTCGCTATGGCATCTGCGCTAAGTGCTATGGTCGTGATTTAGCTCGCGGTCACCTCGTAAATCCGGGTGAGGCTGTCGGTGTAATGGCCGCTCAGTCCATCGGTGAGCCGGGTACTCAGCTGACCATGCGTACCTTCCACATCGGTGGTGCTGCATCCCGTGCTGTTGCTGAGTCTGGTGCTACTGTCCGCAGTGCCGGTAAGATCAAGATCGAGAACTCCAAGCTTGTCACCAATACTGAGGGCAAGATGGTTGTAACCTCTCGTCAGTCTGAGCTCTTCGTTGTGGATGAGTTCGGTTCTGTCAAGGACAGCCATAAGATCCCTTACGGTGCTGTCTTAGAGGTCAAGGATGGCGATACTGTTAGCGTAGGTCAGACTGTAGCGCGTTGGGATCCGCATACCCACCCGATCATTTCCGAAGTACACGGTTATATCAAGTTCTCCGATATTATCGAGGGTGTAACTGTTGATAAGAAGGAAGACGAGGCTTTAGGTATTTCCTCCATCGAAGTTCGTGAGATGGCAGCTCGTCCGACTCAGGGTAAGGAGAAGCGTCCTTCCGTTAAGATCGTTGATGCTCAGGGTAATGATGTTCTCATCCCGGGTACCACTGTTGCCGCTCAGTACATGTTACAGGCTAAGGCCATCGTACAGTTACAGGACGGTGCTGAGGTTAATATCGGTGACGTTATCGCTCGTATTCCTCAGGTTGCAGGCGGTACTAAGGATATTACCGGTGGTCTGCCGCGTGTTGCTGACCTCTTCGAGGCTCGTGCTCCTAAGGAGCCGGCAATTTTAGCTGAGATCTCAGGTACCGTATCCTTTGGTAAGGACACTAAGTCTAAGCGTCGCTTAATGATCACTCCTCCGGCAGGTGCTGTAGATGAGCATGGCGATCCGATCGAGGCTCACGAGGAGATGATTGCTCTGTCACGTAACCTCAACGTCTTCGAGGGTGAAACCGTATCTAAGGGCGAAATGATCGCCGATGGTCCGGAGTCCCCGCACGACATCTTACGTTTACGTGGTGTTAACGCTGTCGCTAACTATATCGTAAACGAGGTTCAGGACGTTTATCGCTTACAGGGTGTAAAGATCAACGATAAGCATATTGAAGTTATTGTCCGTCAGATGCTCCGCAAGTGCGAGATCATCGATGCTGGTGACAGCACCGAGTTCTTAGAGGGCGAGCACGCTGAGGTCAGCTTCGTCCGTGCCGTCAATGAGAAGTTAGCCGCTGCAGGTAAGAAGTTAGTTAAGTACAACCATATCTTAATGGGCTTAACTAAGGCTTCCTTAAGCACTGATTCCTTCATCTCCGCAGCTTCCTTCCAGGAAACTACTCGTGTTCTCACCGAGGCCTCAGTTGAGGGCAAGGTTGACGAATTACGCGGCTTAAAGGAAAATGTGATTGTGGGTCGTCTCATCCCGGCTGGTACTGGCTTTAAGTACCACAAGACTCGTCGCGATGAGTTAGAGCGCCTGAGCAATGAGCGCAATTTAGAGCAGGCCTCTGTTTCTGCAGAAGAATTACAGAAGCAGTTAGGTGCCGCTTTAGAGGCAGCTGATGTTGCTAAAAGCGAATAACAGCTAAATAAAGCTATAAAGTGCCCACCTTTGTGTGGGCATTTTTTTTGGAGATAGATAAATGTCAGAAATTAAGATTGTAGCCACTAATGAGGCTCCTGCAGCCATTGGCCCCTATGTTCAGGGCAAGGTTATCGGTGGTTTATTATTTGCATCAGGTCAGATCCCTTTAGATCCGAAAACCGGAGCTATGGTTGAGGGCGGTATTGCTGAGCAGGCTCGTCAGGCTTTAAATAATGTCAAAGCTTTAGTTGAAGCCTCAGGTAGCGATTTAAGCTCTGTGGTCAAGACCACTTGCTTTTTAAAGGATATCGCTGATTTTGCTGCTTTCAATGCCGTTTATGCAGAGTTCTTCAAAGAGAATCCGCCAGCACGCTCTTGCGTTGGTGGTATCGATCTGCCAAAGGGCGCTCTGTGCGAAATTGAAGTTATCGCTCAGGTTAAATAATGCTCAGGGCCATCAGCTGATGGCCTTTTCTTTTCCTCTCATCACTCTCTTAGCGCATGGATTTTTTATTTTTAGAGCGCGTTTTTTTTACCGATCTTAAGCTTTCATACAAAAGACTAGCCTTATATCAGGAGCTTTTAGCTAAAGGGAAAAAAACAGCAGCTATCTTTATGACCTCTGAGGCGGTTAGTTTAGCTAGTACTAAGCTAGATCCACAATTTAATACTCTGCAACAGCAGTACTTAGAATTAGCCTCACAATATGGTTTTGAGCTTTTAGTCTGCGGGCGCGCCTTTAAAGATCGCGGTTATGATAATAGCGATCTCGTAGCGGGCTTTACTTTATCGGGCAATATGGAAATGCTGGCCTTAGCTTTAAGAGCTAGCCACGTTTTGGAGCTGTAAATGCTAATCATTTTGCAAAGTGATCCTAGGCTCAATCATGATTATGAGCAGGGAATAGAACTGGCCATAAGCTATGGAGATTTAGTTGAGGCTAATGATATTACTGTGCTTGTAGCCGGAGCCTTCTTACAGGAGCTAGTGCATGCTCATGGCGATGAGGTCTTTGTAAAAAAGCTTAAGCAATTAGATCTCTTTGAGGTGGAAGCTGTAGCTTTAGAGCATACGCCTTGTGCTTTTGTAAAAAGAGTGGATAGGAGCGCAGTACGCGCTTTAGTAGCGAGTAAGCAGAGGGTATTGTCATTTTGATCCATTTGATTTTCTCGTCACAAGGCCTCAAAGATGCCTTAAACATTGTCACAGCTACAGATAGCATGATCTTTTTTTATGATGAGACTTATGTGCAGGATCTTCCTTGTGCTTATAGTTTTTTTAAAGAAGATGAGTCTTTAGTGCAACTCTTGCTTCTCAATGAGACTAAAACCATTTCTTGGTATTAAAAAGGATGGGAAGATGAACTTCCCATCAGAAACTCAGGTTTTAGCCGGTTGTAGAGAATTAGTTTTAGGCTGTTAATCCTGAGGAAAATAGGATTTACAGATAAGCCTTAAAGGATGAACCGCCTTTTTGCCGGTGCCATTTTGCATCTGTAGGCGGCAGATATTGCACTCACAGATACCTAAAGTAGCCTTTGATTGTTTAATTTTGGCTTTAAGCTCACTGCCAACGACGCGGGCAATGGCGGCGGTGTCTTTTTTATAACCATAGACACCCGAAAGACCACAACAGCCGGCATTAGCATCTTCAAGCTTAAGATCTGGAATCTTAGGTAAAAGTTTAAAAACCGGGCGTCCATAACCTTGAACCTTAAGATGGCATGGGGTGTGGTAGATGACCTCTGCGTTAAGGGGACTGAAGTCCTGTTTAAGCTCACCGCGTTTATCAAGTAAGCATAAATATTCAAGCGCATCATACATATGCGGAGCATAGCTCTTGACGCTCTCATCTAAATTAAAGAGCTCGCGATATTCCTGTTTTAAGATCAAGGCACAGGTAGTACAGGTGGTGATGATATCTAATCCCTGTGCGGCATAATCTTTAAGTAAAGCAGTATTGTGTAAAGCCAGCTTTTCTACCTTATCTAAAAAGCCGGTGGAGATTAAAGGAGAACCACAGCATTTAAATTTAGGATCAACTATAACCTCGATCCCTTGATGATTAAGGATCTTGATAAGATCAAGTCCCACCTGCGGTTCATTGTAATTTACATAACATCCGGGAAAATAGAGCACCTTTTTTTGACATTGAGGTTGTTTATACTGACGATAAAGGTGCATAAAGTCTGCTTTAGCATAGCTAGGTAAGGGTGCTTTAGAGCTAATACCGATAATATCGAGCGCATGCATTTTTTTACCTATAGCCATAGCCTGATTGGCGATGACAGGTAAGAAGGGGATTTTTGTGACGGCTTTGCCTAAGAATTCATTATTAGCGAGTATATGATCGGCTATCTCATGCTTATGCGTTTTATAGTACTCATAGCGCGCCTTCATATTTAAGGAGGCAATAGGCGTACCTGACGGACATACGCGTTCGCAGTTTTTGCAATTAGAGCAATATTTGAGCATGCGATCGTCATCGTCGACAAGTTTACGCAGACGGCTGAGAGCTGGACCTGTAAGTTTAGGTCCGCGATAATGCAAGCTTGCCTTAGCTACCGGACAGGCGGTAAGACAGATATTACAACTGATGCATTGATCGGGATTATCCGGTTTGATAATTGACATAGCATTACTCCAAAATCGAGGCGGCATGATAGGCCGAACAGATGGCAACTCCGTTACCGGATTTTTCAAAGCAGAAATCATAGCCACTCAAAGCGCGGCCTACGACATGGACATTATCTAAAAGCACCTGTCCGTGCTGAAGGGGGCGTAGTTTGTCATCGGTCTCGATACCGTAGGTGGCAAAAGGCTGCGGTTTACCGGTAAAGAGATATTGATGTGACCATTGTTGCTGATTTTTAGGTACCTCAATTTCTATATTGAAGATAGGTTCATACATACGGCCCATTGCGGTAACAAGACCATTGCCAAAGACACCACCTGAGGCGAGGATGAAATGATCTGCCTCATAAGTGCGTAGGCGATCACAGCCCTGTGTCATCACACTAGTGCAATGCCCATCATGAACTGAAGCGCCAATAACATGGGCCTTTTCTATTATTTCAACTCCGAGTTTTGTGGCCATATTTTTAAGCATGAGCTCTGTTCTATAACCTGTAACTGAAGGCGGGATCGCTGAAACTTCGATAAATTTAGCGTTAATCTCAATGTCTAGGAGATCTAAAAGATCAGTGGTCGGCGTGGCGCTGAGAACTGGCGGTAAGATAAATACGGTCTTGCCTTTGACATAATTCTTCAATTGCTCGCGAAAGTTTAAATAACCGACATGGGTATCAAGCTTACGGGCAATATCTAAAGCGCTCAGATCGCGGCAGTCGCCTTCACAGTCAAAATTCAAAGTAATTTCTGCACTGAGAATTTCGCAGGAATTTTTCGGCAGATTGCGGCGCAGATTTTCACAAACTAAGTCTGCAAAATAATCTTTAAGGCCTCTAAAGCCTAAAACTACTAAGCGCTCAGCCTGAGGAATAAGATCGCCTGCAATTGAGGGCGGGGTTAAACAGGTAGGCTTAAAAGAGCCAATCCCAGTAGGCACCATCTGATTGTGGTGCGCATCGCCCTTATAGGGATAATGCGCATCTTTTGCTAAGGCGACAAAAGCTTTGAGGGCTGCTTCTATATTAGCAGTACCGATCTTGCTATAGGGATGAGTCTGAGGAAGCTTGGCAATTGCCGCAAGCGGATCCTCTACCAGTTTTCCGTGGGCATCATAACCTAAGACATCGATGATACCGCCGGCGACGGCGAGCGCGCCTTGACCATAGGAGAGCACCGTAGTGTTAAAGCCGCGTTTAGCACAGATACAAGAGGCAAAGAGGCCGCTGATGCCACCGCCAATAATTACCACCTCTTTATTCATGATTTTGCTCCTCGTGATTGATATTGAGGCTGACTTCATAGATGCCGCGGGCTAATTCCACATAGCGCATCTGATTGCCCCACATTACCGGACGTATACCTTTCCAGCGGGCTTCTAAAAATTCTTTAAATAAAGACGCAGTATCATCAGCCCAATCACATTTCAGGCGTTTTACCGTACCTACAGCTCTATAGGTACAGAAGGTGCCCTGACAGGTGCCCATGCCTAAACGGGTACGGCGTCTGACATCAGAGATAGAGTGAGTGGTAGGCTCTGAGGCTACAACCTCAATTTCAGCCTTAGTAACGTTTTCGCATTCACAGATAAGTTCACCTTGAGCTTTATTAGCTTCAATATTGCTGATAATTTTTTCAAAGCGCTCCGGACCTTGACGGTCTTGGCATAATTTAGCGCCATAGGCCGGGAAGATCTTATGTGCGCGAGCGCTAAGCTTTGGATCGGGATCTTCAATAAGCGGGATGTCCGCAGTTTGACAGCGCTTAGAACAGCCAAGTTTAGGGGCGACAAGATCGCAGACCTTTTGGGCCATCAGGCGGTGGGTAGTGAACTTACCGCCGCAGACGGACATAAAGCCTTGTAAACCGTCTTTTTCATGATCGAGCGCGACAAAGTCACGAGAGGCATTGCGGCCGGAAACTTTTTCATCGCCACTATAAAGGGGACGACAGCCAGCAAAGACACGCAGAATACGATAATCGTAGATATTTTCAAAGGTGGCCTTACCGATATCGAGCATGGACTTCACCTCTTCTTGTGAGGTGGTATTGTCGTCAGGATCACTATTGATAGAAGTAGTACCTAAGATGGTGACGGTGCCATGCGGTACAAAGATATCTGCATCTGCAGGTTGATGCAGGCGGTGAATAACGTTGTGACAAATACGGTGATTGAATGCAATCAGTGAGCCCTTAGAGGGATTTACATGCAGTTTAAGTCCAGCTAAGGCGGCAACCTCACCGCACCAGGGGCCAGCAGCTGAGATTAAATAGGAACAAGCGATTTTTTTACGCTCATGAGTGCGCACATCCTCAATGGTGACACCGTGAACACGTCCACAGGTCGCATCGATAGCGACTACCTTGTGATAGGTAATGGTTTTGCCACCATAATGTTTGGCACTGTCGAAATTTTGCCATAAAAGTCTAAAGCTATCGATGGCAGCTCCAGGGCACATATATGCTGATTGTACCTTGCGGCTGACATTAGGCTCTAGAGTAAATAATTCGTCTAAAGTTAATGGTTTAGCGTCAATACCGGCAGCAGCGCAGGATTTAAGCCAAATATCTTCATAAGCTTCTTCATCTTCGGGGGTACGGATGAAGATCGAATTGATAGGCTCTACACAATGTTTGCCGATACGGCGCAAAATAGTGTTTTCTTCAATGCACTCAACCGCAGCATGGCGATCTTTAACCGCATAGCGAGCGCCTGAATGCAATAAACCATGAAAGCGGGAGCTCGTACCACAGCCTAAATCGCCTCGTTCAACTAAGATAGCCTGAATACCACGTAAGGACAGATCGCGCAGGATACCGGCACCAGTTGCACCGCCACCGATAATTACGACTTCAGTACTTAACATAAAAATCTCCCAATCTTAAAAATAGGTACACAGTTAAAACTGTGTACCTAAACCCTTATGTTTATTTAATAGCGGCATTGCGTGCGATGGTCTTCTTCTCGTCGAGCATGACGATCACCAGTAAGAGCACGGCAATGACAGAACCACCGATGAGTAAATAGAAGCCCCAGTCCCAACCAAAGTGTTCAACAGTCCAACCGATGGCGGCAGAAGCAATTACGGAACCACCTAAGTAACCAAAGAGACCGGTGAAACCTGCGGCAGTGCCGGCAGCTTTCTTGTGAGCTAATTCAAGGGCGTGCAGGCCGATGAGCATTACCGGACCGTAGATTAAGAAGCCGATGACGATCATGCAGGTCATATCGATCTGCGGGTGTCCTGCCGGAGTTAACCAGTAGATGATGGTAGCAATGGTTACTAAGGACATGAAGAAGACACCGGTAGCACCACGGTTACCCTTAAAGACCTTATCTGACATCCAGCCGCAGAATAAGGTGCCCGGGATTCCTGCATATTCATAGAGGAAATAAGCCCAAGAACTAGTATCGATAGCGTGCATCTTGACCTCGCTTAAATAAGCCGGAGACCAGTCTAAGATGCCGTAACGGAGTAAGTAGACGAAGACGTTAGCAATAGCGATCATCCATAAAGCTTTGTTCGGGAACACATACTTCATGAAGATTTCTTTAGCTGTAAGCTCGATCTCAGACTCTTTTTTGTCATAATCGGCCGGATAATCGTTTTTGTACTCTTCAATTGGCGGTAAACCACAGGATTGTGGGGTATCGCGCATCATGATGAAGGCAAAGATCGCAACGGCGATAGCGGCAATGGCGGGCATATAGAAGGCGGCGTGCCAATCGTTGAAAAGAGCCATTCCTAATAAGAAGAGTAAGGGCGGGATACCTCCTCCGACGTTATGGGCGCAGTTCCATACAGAAACGATACTGCCGCGTTCTTTCTGTGACCACCAGTGCACCATGGTACGACCGCAAGGAGGCCAACCCATTCCCTGAAACCAACCGCAGATGAAGAGCAAGACGAACATCACGGCGATAGAGGAGGTGGCCCATGGGAAGACACCCATGATGAGCATGATGGAGGCTGCCAGTATCAAGCCTAAAGGTAAGAAATAACGCGGATTGGCACGATCGGAGAAGGAGCCTGAAATAAATTTTGAGAAACCATAAGCTATGGAAATAGCAGATAGAGCGAAACCTAAGTCAGCTTTTGAGAAGCCTTCTTCCTGTAAATAGGGATGGCTAAAGCAAAGTTTTTACGGACTAAATAATAAGCGGCATAACCGAAGAAAATACCGAAGAAGATTTGCCAGCGTAGACGACGATAGGTTGGATCGATTTGCTCTTTAGGCAAGCGTTCAATATGTGCAGCCGGTTGTAAGAACTTGAGCATAGGTACTCCTCATGAATGATTAGTGTGATTTTTTATTTTATTTGGTGTTAATTATTGTGAGCTAACACCTTATATTCTTGGCTTGAAGTTTAGTTTTATTTAATGCAAATAATTGTGATTAAGATCAAATTCTATTTTAAGTATAGATATTGAAAATTGAATGTTTGATATATATCTGCTTTTCACATTTGACTATGTATATCACATGCTTAAAAGAGGCAATTGACAGGAAAATATCCAAAAAAATAGATGAATTTTCTCAAATAATAGACAATAACCCAAAAAATATCCAACATAATAGATTTTTGCGCTAAATTAAGCTGATTTTAGCAATTTTTCTTTTCACAAAAACTTTCGCTATATTCACAAAAATAGGCTAAATGGTCACATTAAATTACATTGATTTGTGAAATTAACATATAGAGTTCTTATTAAATAAATATGTAACATTTTAGAATAAAGATATAATCAGAATCAAAAATGATCTTTTAGTGGGATTTCTTGAAAAGAGAAATGTTTGTTTAGCGAAAATTTTTGAAAATAATTGTGAAGGAGAATATACTGAGTCTATCTAAGATAAGCTCAATTGCCTCTAAGCTTAAAGAAGCTCTACAGGCTTTAACTTCTATATATAGGTAGGCTTTATGATTCCTCTTGAGAGACGACAATTTATATTGCAACAGATTGCTTTGCGCGGGGTGGTGGGAATTTATGATCTTGCTCATGCCTTGTCGGTGTCGCATATGACCATAAGACGTGATTTAGATAAATTGCAGCAAGAGGGATTGGTGGTTTTAGTTTCAGGAGGCGTGAAGATTTCTAAAAAGCTTAGCGCTGAACCTGAACTTATAGTTAAAGAAAGTATGGCCGCTGAGGAAAAGATGCGTATTGCCAAAGCGGCGGTAGAGTATATTCCGCGTAATGGCTGTATATTTTTAGATGATGGCACTACTACCTTAGCTTTAGCACAGTTAGTTTCTGATTGGGAAGATTTAACTGTGGTTACTAATGACTTTGTGATCATGGATTTTCTAAGCGAGCATAGTGTCTGTACCGTTTTTCATACCGGCGGTATGGTGCGTAAGCGCTATCGCTACTGTGTAGGTGAGATGGCCACTAAGATTATCAAAGCCATGACCTTTGATGTATCCTTTATGTCAGCCTCTTCTTGGGACGAGCGCGGCGTGACTACCCCTGATTTAGAGAAGCTCTCAGTTAAGCAAGCGGCAATTAACAGTGGCCGTAAGAATATTTTAATCTGCGATCAGAGTAAATATGGACAGGTAGCGACCTTTTTAGCTTTTGATCTTAAAGATCTCGATCTGATTATCTCCGATACTAAGCTCTCAAAGCAGGCCATTGAGGCGGTAGCAGAGCGCCGGGTTGAGCTTAAATTAGTCTAATTAACTTAAGTTAAAACTCTCAGAGAGCAAATTTTCTAAAAGCCCTAATGTTTCTTAGGGCTTAGCTTGCCTTAAAATCAAAAGCAAAGATCTTAAAAGAGCTTTTTTAACCTGATTTTAATCAAATTCTCATCTGACATTTACCTCTTTGTGGCTAAATTGACGCCGGTTCCTGATAGGGTCAAATTAAAGAATGACAATTAATGTTTTTTTTAATTGACCTTCCGCTTTTACCTGTATTAAAATGCTAGGTCACCCAATAATGGGTGTAATAGTAAAGTCTGTCCAGATTGTTGGACTAACAGGAGATTTTATTTAATGTCTACTATCAATCAGCTGGTTCGCAAACCTCGCATCAAGGCAGTAGCCAAGAATAAGGTTCCGGCCTTAGAAGCTTGCCCGCAGAAGCGTGGCGTTTGCACCCGTGTTTATGCAACTAGCCCTAAGAAGCCGAATTCGGCTATGCGTAAAGTTTGCCGTGTTCGTTTAACCAATGGCTTTGAGGTTACCTCCTACATCGGTGGTGAGGGTCACAACCTCCAGGAACACTCTGTTGTTATGATTCGTGGCGGTCGTGTTAAGGACCTCCCGGGTGTTCGTTATCACACCATTCGCGGTTCCTTAGACTGCGCTGGTGTAAAGGATCGTAAACAGTCCCGCTCTAAGTATGGTGTCAAGAAGCCTAAGGCTTAAGACATCCCCGCAGAGTAAGGCCAAACGTTAAATATTTATCCAGGTTCTGTTTTGGAGAACCCTGAAATTACGAGGATTTTTTAAATGCCTAGACGTCGTGAAGTTGCTCAGCGCAAGATTTTGCCTGATCCTAAGTTCAATTCTGAGCTTTTAGCTAAATTCATCAACGTAGTTATGCAGGACGGTAAGAAGTCTATTGCAGAAGCTATTGTTTATGGCGCATTAGATACCATTTCTGAGAAGAGCGGCAAGGAGCACCTCGCCCTGTTCGAGGAAGCCCTTGATCATATCCGTCCTGACGTAGAAGTAAAGTCTCGTCGTGTTGGCGGTGCTAACTATCAGGTTCCAGTAGAAGTTCGTCCGGCTCGTGGCAACGCTTTAGCTATGCGTTGGTTAGTTGATGCCGCTCGTGCTCGTCACGAGAAGAGCATGGCTGCCCGCCTTGCCGCTGAGATGCAGGACGCTGTTGAAAACAAGGGTACTGCCGTTAAGAAGCGCGAAGACGTACATCGTATGGCCGAAGCTAACAAGGCCTTCAGCCACTTCCGCTGGTAGTACAGGAGCTAATTTATTATGGCACGTGAAACACCTATTAAGTTTTACCGTAACATCGGTATCAGTGCTCACATTGATGCTGGTAAAACCACTACTACTGAACGTATTCTTTTCTATACCGGTAAGTCTCACAAGATTGGTGAGGTTCATGACGGTGCTGCTACCATGGACTGGATGGTCCAAGAGCAGGAGCGCGGTATTACTATTACCTCCGCTGCTACCACCTGCTTCTGGCACGGTATGAACAATCAGTGGAAGCAACCGTACCGCTTCAACATCATCGACACCCCGGGCCACGTTGACTTCACTATCGAAGTTGAGCGTTCCATGCGTGTTCTCGATGGTGCTGTAATGGTTTACTGCGCCGTTGGTGGTGTACAGCCGCAGTCTGAGACCGTATGGCGTCAGGCTAACAAGTACCACGTTCCGCGTATCGCTTTCGTAAACAAGATGGACCGTACTGGTGCTAACTTCTTACGTGTTGTTGATCAGATCAAGACTCGTTTAAAGGGCAACCCGGTTCCGTTAATGCTCCCGATCGGTAAAGAAGATACCTTCGAGGGTGTAGTTGATCTTGTTAAGCGCAAGGCTATTGACTGGGACGATGCTACTCAGGGTATTAAGTTCGAGTATGTCGACGTTCCTGAGGATATGGTCGAGTTAGTTGACGAGTGGCGCGCTAAGTTAGTTGAGGCTGCTGCCGAGGCTAATGATGAGTTAATGGATAAATTCTTCGGCGGTGAAGAGCTGACTGAGGAAGAGATCATGGCTGGTATCCGTGAGCGTACCCTACGCGGCGAAATCATCCCGATGTGCTGCGGTTCTGCCTTCAAGAACAAGGGTGTTCAGGCCATGTTGGACGCTGTTGTAAATTACTTACCTTCTCCTGTCGACATTCCTGATGTTGAGGGTAAGGATTTAGATGGTAACCCGGTTACCCGTCCTTCTGATGACAAGGCTCCGTTCTCCGCTTTAGCCTTCAAGCTTGCTAACGATCCGTTCGTTGGTAACCTGACCTTCTTACGTTGCTACTCTGGTAAGGTTAGCTCCGGTGACACCGTTATGAACTCTGACAAGCAAAAGCGCGAGCGCTTTGGCCGTTTAGTTCAGATGCACGCTAACCACCGTAACGAGGTTAAAGAGGTTTTAGCTGGTGATATCGTTGCCGCTATCGGCTTAAAGGAAACCACCACTGGTGATACCTTATGCGATCCGGCTGCCCCGATCCGCTTAGAGGCCATGGAGTTCCCGGAGCCGGTTATTTCCGTCGCCGTAGAGCCTAAGACCAAGGCCGACCAGGAGAAGATGAGCTTAGCCTTAAACCGTTTAGCTCAGGAAGATCCTTCTTTCCGCGTTCGTACCGATGAAGAGTCCGGCCAGACCATTATTTCTGGTATGGGTGAGTTACACTTAGACGTTATCGTTGACCGTATGCGCCGTGAGTTCAACGTTGATTGCAACGTTGGTAAGCCTCAGGTAGCCTACCGTGAAACCATCAAGGGCAAGGTCGAGCAGGAAGGCAAGTTTGTTCGTCAGTCCGGTGGTCGTGGTCAGTATGGTCACTGCTGGCTCCGTATCGAGCCTTTAGAGCAGGGCAAGGGCTACGAGTTCGTCAATGAGGTTGTTGGTGGTGTTGTTCCTAAGGAGTACATCCCGGCTATCGATAAGGGCGTACAGGAGCAGATCGCTAACGGCGTTATCGCCGGTTACCCGGTTGTTGACGTCAAGGTTACCGTTTATGACGGTTCCTACCACGAGGTTGACTCCTCCGAAATGGCTTTCAAGATCGCAGCTTCCATGGCCTTCAAGGATGGCTTCAAGAAGGCTCAGCCGGTCTTATTAGAGCCGTTAATGAAGGTTGAGGTTGATACTCCTGAGGAGTACATGGGTGACGTTATCGGTGACCTGAACCGTCGTCGTGCTCTCGTTGAGGGTATGGAAGATGGTCCTATGGGCAAGATCGTCCACGCTATGGTTCCTCTCGGTGAGATGTTCGGTTATGCTACCGACTTACGTTCTCAGACCCAGGGTCGTGCTTCCTATGTAATGGAGTTCGGTCACTACGCTGAGGCCCCGAGAAACATCGCTGAGGCTGTTATTGCCGAGCGTCAGACCAAATCTGAATAATCATCTTTAAACCATCTGGGTGTGGGAGACCACACCCTCTACTTTAGGAATAGAAAAATGGCAAAAGAAAAGTTTGTCCGTGACAGAGTTCACGTAAACGTTGGCACCATCGGTCACGTTGACCACGGTAAGACCACCCTGACCGCTGCTATCACCACTGTTCTCGCTAAGACTTTCGGCGGTGCAGCCTTAAAGTTCGACCAGATCGATAACGCTCCGGAAGAGAAGGCTCGTGGTATTACCATTAACACCTCTCACGTAGAGTATGATACCGAGGCTCGTCACTATGCTCACGTTGACTGCCCGGGTCACGCTGACTATGTTAAGAACATGATTACCGGTGCCGCTCAGATGGACGGCGCTATCCTCGTAGTAGCTGCTACCGACGGTCCTATGCCGCAGACCCGTGAGCACATCCTGTTAGCTCGTCAGGTTGGTGTTCCTTACATCATCGTCTTCTTAAACAAGTGCGATATGGTCGACGACGAGGAATTATTAGAGTTAGTTGAGATGGACGTTCGCGACCTCCTCAGCCAGTACCAGTTCCCGGGCGACGACACCCCGATCATCCGTGGTTCCGCTTTAGGTGCCTTAAACGGTGAAGAGAAGTGGGAAAAGGCTATCATTGAGTTAGCCCACACCTTAGACTCTTACATCCCTGATCCTAAGCGTGATATCGACGATCCGTTCTTACTCCCGATCGAAGACATCTTCTCCATCTCTGGTCGTGGTACCGTAGTAACCGGCCGTGTTGAGCGTGGTATCGTTCACGTAGGTGACGAAGTTGAAATCGTTGGTATTCGTCCGACCGTTAAGACCGTTGTAACTGGCGTTGAGATGTTCCGCAAGTTATTAGACGAGGGTCGTGCAGGTGATAACGTAGGTATCTTATTACGTGGTACTAAGCGTGAGGACGTCGAGCGTGGTCAGGTATTAGCCGCTCCTGGTTCTATTACTCCGCACACCAAGTTCACCGGTCAGGTATACGTATTAAGCAAGGATGAGGGTGGTCGTCACACTCCGTTCTTCAAGGGCTATCGTCCGCAGTTCTTCTTCCGTACTACCGATATTACCGGTACTATTGAGTTACAGGAAGGCGTCGAGATGGTAATGCCTGGTGATAACACCGACATGACCGTAACCTTAATCCACCCGGTAGCTATGGCTAAGGGCGAGCGCTTCGCTATTCGTGAAGGCGGTCGTACCGTTGGCGCTGGCGTTGTCGGCGAGATCTTAGAATAAGATTTAACTCTTATTTAAGGTTAAAAGAGGTCAGCTTCGGCTGGCCTCTTTACATTTGAGAGCTAAGATCATGTAACTTTACT
>OGWZ01000661.1_pt1 | contig 36609 bp, 35 predicted proteins | sample 1576141 | NCBI WGS metagenome assembly OGWZ01 (sample SAMEA3541512, study PRJEB24748) | human gut metagenome | biome: human gut; feature: human-associated habitat; material: faeces | place: China | collected 2012
CGTTGTCGTTTTCGTGCGTAGATGAGATGCAGAGCAGAACAGTGACAATGAGCGGGATAATGATGAAAATTGCCCACGCGAGGAACGAGGCCCAATTATCCAGCGGGCCAGCCTGCAAAAACGGGAACACGAAGAGCACGAAGAAAATGAAGAACGCCATGGGGATACCTCCTTTCTTGGGTAGAGTTGGTTATATAAAAAGAACCGCACCACTCATAAGAGCAGCACAGTTCTTGGATAGTCGAATTTACATTTTCGGGAGAGAAAAGGTCAAAGGGGGAGAGAGGAAGCCTATCAGGTAGGGGTAGGACTTTGATTTTTGGGCTTGAAAAAGGGAAGCAGTTCTGTTATGATTATTTACAGGAAAACGGATATGACGCTCGAATAAAGCAGCGTATCCGCACAACAGAATTTGCCAAATGAAAATCCACTGGAAAATCAGGCTTAGTCAGGCGCAGAATTGTGTGGCGTTGGCGTGACAGTTGGAATTTTTCAAAATGTAAGAGGACGTGCAAAATACCTACCACAACTGGGACCAGGACTAAACCCCTTGCAAATGCTGACTTTTTCAGCAGTGTGATACCCGCAGTTGTGACATATCTTTGTCCTGCTATGGCGTACACGGCGGCTTCTGTTGTGACATACATCATGGAGATTAAAAAGAGCTTGAGAAGATTTTCTCAAGCTCTTTTTCTATTTCAACTTTCGGTGCGTGAATGAAGAACTCCCTTGTAAGGGCAGGATCTTATGAAAGGGTGAACGGTTAAAAGATACCGTGGTTGTACTTGATTTGTCCATATAGAATGAAAGATAAGCCGATTACCAGCGCCGGAAGAACGATATAATCGATGGCATCTGCATTCCAGAATGTGACGAGATAGGATAGCACGAGGGAAACACCAATGACAAGCGTTCCCGTGCCAACGGCCTTGCCGTATTTGGGAACATCTTCCTCTTTTACTTTCCGACGGTTATAGGAATGGATCGTGCTGATATTTCCTTTTATATTTACGGTGCCAAGGGTTGACAGGAATATGCCCAATATCAGAAGCAATAAATGATCCATCGTGACCTCCCTAAAAATAAAATAATTCTTCAAATTTCTTGTCCAAAGCGATACAGAGAATGAGAGCCAACTTGGCAGTTGGATTAAATTGTCCGGTCTCGATCGAACTGATCGTGTTTCGTGAGACGCCTACCATTTCTGCGAGCTGCGACTGCGAGAGCTTTTTTTCAAACCGCGCCTCTTTCAATCTGTTCCGCAATTTTAACTCATCGTTCATCCCTTTGACTCAATAAGCCGCAAAACAAAAAAGACGAAGCAGAGGATGAACATTGCGAAATACAAGACGGTGATCGTTAAGTCTGTTTTCCGTTTTGCTTTGATAAATCTTACCAGATAATGCGTACCAAGAATGCTGAAGTAGATGATCCATGGGCTGAAAAGCATCGTGTTAGCAGCCCAAACAAATAGAACCGAAACGAAGCAGCACGTGCCGGCTCCGATGCGGCTGGCAATGCTGCCGGCTTGCGCGGATATTTCTGCCTCTGCCAGGTCTCTGTTTTTGTTTTCTCTGCGGCTGATCGCCAAGATATCTTCTTTTTCCATAGGGTACCTCGCTGCCAAGTTTTCTTGTCAAGATTATAAATGCGCCAAGTTTTCCTGTCAATATATTCTGCTGAGATTCTTGCTGCTGACGCACTGAAAGTCCCGAATTTGACGTATTGGAGGCGTACGCCTGTATGGGCGTTGTACGTTCGAAAAGGCGAAATGGCCAACATTCGGCATTGACTCAACTTATATGGATATCCTATAAAAATATATAAATATTCCACTTGAAATTGTCACCGTTGTTTGGTATTATATCTCGGCACGTCGGACGTCCAGTTTCGGCAGAAAAACAAGGTGCGCTGTGAGGAGGAGCTCTTTCCGCGGCGCGCTCCTGCTGTAACACCTGTATAGCCCCCCTTGCACGGACGGCCGGGTGAAAGGAGAAACATATGAGTAAGAACAACAACACGCAGAAGATCGTTGGTCTCGGTCTGTTCACCGCTATTGTGATCGTTCTGCAGCTGATGGGCAGCTTTATCCGGTTTGGCACGTTCAGCATTTCGCTGGTGCTGGTGCCGGTCGTTATCGGTGCGGCGCTCTACGGCGCAGGTGCTGGCGCGTGGCTCGGCTTTGTGTTCGGCGTGGTCGTGCTGCTCAGCGGCGACGCGGCGGCGTTCCTCGGCGTCAACGCGCTTGGCACGATCCTGACGGTGCTCGTCAAGGGCACGCTGGCGGGCCTTCTCTCCGGCCTTGTCTACAAGGCGCTTGAGAACAAGAACCGCACGCTTGCCGTGGTGGTGGCCGCAGTGGTCTGTCCGGTGGTCAATACCGGCGTGTTCCTGATCGGCTGCCTGCTCTTCTTTATGGAGACCATCGGCGGCTGGGCGGATGCGATGGGCTTTGGTGCAAACGTCGGCCAGTATATGATCGTTGGCCTTGTCGGCGCGAATTTTATCTTTGAGCTCCTCTTCAACGTGGTGCTGAGCCCCGTGGTCGTGCGTCTCATCCGCATCGGCAAGAAGGAAGTTTGATTCATAAAAAAGAAAAGCGGCGGGAGCTCCCGCCGCTTTTTCTGCATTTTGGACAGTCCTATGTCAGAAAAGAAAAAATGGGAGGGACGGCGATTTCCGCCGTCCCTCTCATATTTTGCACGAGCATGACTGTAAGCCGGGTTCTGTATTTGACAGTCATCTATCTACGCGCCGCGTTGCCGCGGTACTCCAGCCACCCCGGGAGCGGTCGGGCCAACCTATTGCTCCCATACCGGTGTTGCTCCGGATAGAGTTTACAGCATCGGACACTCTCGAGCCGACGGGTGCGCTCTTACCGCACCTTTCCATCCTTACCTGAGATACTTGCATACCTCGGGCGGTCTATTTCTGTTGCACTTTTCCTCAGATCGCTCTGGGCGGGCGTTACCCGTTATCCTTGCCCTGTGGAGCCCGGACTTTCCTCACAGCGGGCCTTTCGGCCTCGCCGCGCGACTGTCTGTCATACTCGCACAACTATTTTAGCCCATGGCGCGGGGCTTGTCAACGGAAAATGCATTGCTATTTTGGCGTTCCTGCGCTATACTATATATTGAATTTGTATGTGCAGACGAAAGGATGAACGTCTATGACGATACAGGAATATCTATCCTCCCTGCGGGGAAAAACAGCGGCAGTGCTCGGCATCGGCGTGAGCAACACGCCGCTCATCGAGCTTTTGTGCCGAAACGGTGTGCAGGTCATCGCCTGCGACAAAAAGAGCCGCGAAGACCTCGGCGAGCGCGCGAAGCAGCTTGAAGCGCTGGGCGCGCACTTGCAGCTTGGCGAAGGCTACCTCGATGATCTGCGCGCGGACGTCGTTTTCCGCACGCCGGGCATGCGGCCGGACGTTCCAGCGCTGCTCGGGGCGAAAGCGCGCGGCAGCATCGTGACGTCGGAAATGGAGATCTTTTTCGAGGTCTGCCCATGTACGATCATCGGCGTGACGGGCAGCGACGGCAAGACCACCACGACGAGCATCATCGCCGAAATGCTGCGCGCGGCGGAGAAGACCGTGTATCTCGGCGGCAACATCGGCCACCCGCTGCTGTGCGACGCGGAGAAGATGCAGCCTGAAGACTTCGCGGTCGTCGAGCTCTCGTCGTTCCAGCTGCTCGATATGAAGCGCTCGCCGCACATCGCGGTGATGACGAACCTTGCGCCGAACCATCTGGATGTGCACAAGGATATGGACGAGTACATCGCGGCGAAGGAGAATATCTATCTCCATCAGCACGAGGACGACATCGCCATTTTCAACGAGGACAACGACATCACGCGCAAGCTCTCGAAAAAGGCGGCAGCGTGGACGCGGCTCTTCAGCCGCCGCGAGGAAGTCACGGACGGCGCGTTCCTGCGCGGAGATACCATCGTCCTGCGCCATGACGGATGCGAGGAAGCGGTCATGCAGATCTCTGACATCCGTCTGCCGGGGATGCACAATGTCGAAAACTACCTCGCCGCCGTGACGGCGCTCGACGGTTTGGTGCCCTACGAGGTCATGCGCGAGACTGCGCGTACCTTTGTCGGCGTCGAGCACCGCATCGAGCCGGTGCGGACGATCCGCGGCGTGCAGTGGTACAACGATTCCATCGCGTCGAGCCCGACGCGCACCATCGCGGGGCTCAACGCGTTCAACGAAAAGGTCATTCTGCTCGCGGGCGGATATGACAAGCATATTCCCTTTGCACCCCTTGCACCCGAGGTGGTAAAGCACGTCAAGCTGCTTATTTTGTGCGGCGCGACAGCGGACGCCATCGAAAAGGCCGTGCGCGAGTGCCCGGACTATCACGGCAGCCCCGAGATCGTGCGCTGCGAGAGTCTGGAGGATTGCGTAAAGACCGCCTACGAGCGCGCAGTGCGCGGCGACATCGTGACGCTCTCGCCCGCGTGCGCGGCGTTCGACCAGTTCGCGAACTTCATGGAGCGCGGCAAGGCGTTCAAAAAGCTCGTCATGGCGCTGGGCGAATAGGGAAAAGCCCGCGCGGCATAGGCTTCACTGGAATCGGGGTGAGGCTCTGTGCCGAAATGGAGACACAGAAGACTTTCAGGAAAGAAGCGGGCGCTGCTGCTTGTGCTGTTTTTGCTCGCGGCGCTGCTGGCGCTCGCCATCGTGGCAATGACGCACCTAAAACCCGTGCTCACGTCGCTCGCAACGGCGCGCGTGTCAAATACGGTCAACGGCATCGTGACCGCCGCCGTGAACGAGACGATCTACAGCGGCGGCGTAGATTACGACCAGCTCATCTCCTTTGAAAAGGACAAGGAGGGAAAGATCACGGCGGTCAAGAGCAACATGGCGGAGTTCAACCGTTTGCAGTCCGCCATCATCGACGAGGTACTCGAAAAGCTCTCCGAGGTGACGACGAAGGAACTCTCCGTGCCGGTCGGCACGCTGCTCGGCTCGCCGTTTTTGGCGGGGCGCGGGCCGCTGATCCGCGTGCGGATGCAGTCGGTCGGCTCGTCGAGCGCGCATTTTGAAAATGCGTTCACGTCGGCGGGCATCAACCAGACGAAGCACCAAATTTATCTTGTGGTGGACGTCTACGTCAGTATCCTGCTGCCTGGCTTTTCCACAACGACAAAATTCAGCAACACCTATTCCGTGGCGGAGACCGTTATCGTCGGCTCCGTGCCGGACAATTACACCTATTTCAGCAATGGCGAGGACATGGAGCAGAACGCGGAAGATTACATCATGAACAACGGCTGACTGCCTTTTGCGCACCGCCGGAGAGAGGGAACGCACTATGGACAAAAATATCCGGATCGACGAGATCGTAACACGGCTGAATGCCGCCTCCGACGCTTACTACGGCGGGCAGGAGGAGCAGATGACGAACTACGAGTGGGACGCTCTGTTTGACGAGCTGACCGCTCTGGAAAAAGCGACCGGCTATGTCCGGCCCGACAGTCCCACGCAGGTGACGAGCCATTCCGGAAACGAAATGGACGGCGAGGGGGAGAAGGAAGCGCACGAGTACCCCGCGCTCTCGCTCGCCAAGACGAAAAAGGTCGAGGAATTGCAGGACTGGGCGGGCGAGCGCGACATTTGGCTCTCGTGGAAGCTCGACGGCTCGACGCTTGTGGCGACGTATGACGGCGGCGCGCTCACGCGCGTTCTGACGCGCGGCAACGGCACCGTCGGCACGAACATCACCTATATGGCCTCCGCCATCCGCGGTATTCCCGCGAAAATCAGCGACAAGGGCCACCTCGTCGTGCGCGGCGAGGCGACCATCTCCTATGCAGATTTCGAGGCCATCAACGACACGCTCGAGGACGCGGACGACCGCTACGCAAACCCCCGCAACCTCGCCGCCGGCACGCTGGCGCTCGACAAGACGAATCTCGACAAGGTACGCGAGCGCAACGTGACGTTCAACGCCTTTACGCTCGTCCACACGGATGAAGTGATCCGCTCCTGGGGCGCGCGCATGGACTATCTGGAAAAGCTCGGCTTCATCACAGTCGAGCGCGAGCACACGGATGCGAAAAATCTGCCCGACGCCATCGCGCGCTGGACGAAAAAGGTCGACTCCGGCGAGATGGGCATTCCCGTGGACGGCCTTGTCATCACCTACGACGACACGGACTACGCAGCGACCGGCAGCGTGACGGGTCATCACGCCACGCGCGCGGGTCTTGCCTACAAGTGGGCGGACGTTTCCGCCGACACGGTGCTCGACCACATCGAATGGTCGTGCGCGGCCTCGACCATCACGCCGGTCGCAGTCTTTGACCCTGTGCAGCTCGAGGGCACGACTGTCACGCGCGCAAGCCTCTGCAACGTCAGCGAGCTCGAGCGCCTCGGCATCGGCAAGGACCGCAAGACCGAGCTTCGCATCATCAAGGCCAACAAGATCATCCCGAAGTGCATCGCGGTCGTCAGGGCCGAGGGCAGCTATGAAGTCCCGACGGCCTGTCCCGTCTGCGGCGCGGCGACCGAGGTGCGTATCAGTCCCATCAGCGGCGTGAAGACGCTGCGCTGCACCGATCCGAACTGTCCCGCCAAGCACTTGAAGCGCTTTGTCCGCTTTGCGAGCAAGGGCGGGCTTGATATCGACGGCCTCTCCGTGCAAACGCTGCACGAGTTCGTCAACCGCGGCTATCTGCGCGATTTTGCCGACCTCTATCATCTGGACGCGCACGCGGACGAGATCGTAAAGCTCGAAGGCTTTGGCGAAAAGTCCTGCGCGAACCTGTTGGCGGCCATCGAAAAGAGCCGCAAAGTCGACCCCGTCCACCTGATCTTCGCCCTCTGCATCCCAAACATCGGCGCGGACGCGGGCAAGAAGCTCATCGCAGCGCTCGGCACGAAGGGCTTTTTATCACGCATCGAGAGCGGCGAGGGCTTCGAGGACGTGGACGGCATCGGCGTCGAGCGTTCAAACGCGCTCCTGAACTGGTTTGCTGACGATGAAAACAAAAACCTCTTCGACCGCCTGATGGCAGAGCTCACACTGGAGGACGTCGCCCCCAAGCAGGAGGCCGACGGAACCTGCAAAGGTCTGAGCTTCGTCATCACGGGCGATGTGCACCTCTTCAAAAACCGCAGCGCGTTCAAAGCCTACGTCGAACAGCAAGGCGGCGCCGTGACCGGCAGCGTCTCGGGGAAGACAACGTACCTCGTCAGCAACGACGGGGAATCGAATTCGTCGAAGACGAAAAAGGCAAAGGAACTGGGGGTTCCTATTCTTTCCGAGGAAGAATTTGTCTCTCGGTTCGGAGGTCCCGAATCTGCTGACTCTGCGGAAGTGCAAATCGGCATTGATACACTGCTGTGATCTGCTGCTGCACCGTGCAGCGGCGGTTTTCCGCACTGTGCGGAAACGGGCAACTAAAGGGGGATACTCTCTTTCAAAAGAGAGTATCCCCCTTTAAATCCCCCGAGAGAAATTTTACATTGGCAGTTTGTAGCTCGAAGAGCTGCACGCGCTGCGCAATCAGGTGCGGTGTACATGGCTTTGCCATGAATCCCTACCGCCTCGTTACCACTCTCAACCGCGCCTTACTACCGTGAGGCGCGAGTGACGGTAGAACGGCGGCAGACTGCCTGCGGAATGCGGCATTGCTTCGCTCGCCGCATTGAGGAGTGCCACGGTAGACGGAAATTAAGTTGTACTCCTACAAGATGGGCAGAGCGGCAGCGGATAGTAGAAGCAGAGGCAAATCGTCTTGCAATGCTGACGCGGCTCTGCCGCGCGCAGGCATTACATTCCGGAGGCAAAAGACTTGTGCAAGCCCGAGATTGCCAATCAAAACCCTTTCTCTTGGGGGGTGTAAGGGGGGCTATTCTCTTTCCTCGGAAAGAGAATAGCCCCCCTTTGTCGCGTCCCCACACAGTGTGGGGAACATTCCTTCCGCATGAAGTGCGGAAAACTCACATCATATCCTTGATATGATTCAGCCGATCCAGCGCAGCGTACAGCGTCTCATCCTTCTTCGCGAAGTGCAGACGCACAATATTGTTGATCGGTTCATTGAAGAACGAGCTGCCCGGCACGGCGCCGACGCCGGCTTTTCTCGCCAGCTGCTCGCAGAAGTCGACGTCGCTCTGGCCCTTCTTGAGGTACGGGGAGATGTCGGCCAGCACGAAATACGTGCCCTCGGGATCGGTGAAGGGGATACCGATGTCGCGCATGCCCTCGGTGAAGATCTTTTTCATGTGCGCGTAGTGCGCGCCGAACTCGTCATAGTAGCTCAGCGGCATGTTGAGGCCGACGACGGCGGCCTCCATCAGAGGCGACGGGCAGCCGACGGCGTTGAAGTCGTGGTACTGGCGGATGCGCGCCATGATGTTCTCCGGCGCGATGGCATAGCCGAGTCTCCAGCCGGTGACGGAGTAGGTCTTGGAGAGCGACGAGCAGGAGACCGTGCGCTCCCACATGCCGGGGATGCTGTTCATGTAGACGTGCTTGCGGCCGTCGTAGATGATGTGCTCATACACCTCGTCCATGATGGCGTAAACGTCGTAGCGGATGCAGAGGTCGGCGATGGTCTTGAGCTCTTCCTCGGTGAAGACCTTGCCGCTCGGGTTCGAGGGATTGCAGATGATGATGGCCTTCGCACCGCCGCGGAACGCATCTTCGAGCACGTTCGGGTCAAAGGAGAACGTCGGCGGATTCAGAGGGACAAAGACCGGCTCGCAGTCGGCCATGATGACCTGTGCGCGGTAGTTTTCGAAGAACGGGGAGAACATCACGACGCGGTCGCCCGGATTCGTCAGGGCGAAGAGCGTGTCGACCATCGCTTCGGTCGAGCCGATGGTCGCGACGATCTCGGTCTCGGGGTCGATGGTGCGGCCCATGAAGTGACCGCATTTGCGCGCGATGGCCTGGCGGAAATTCGGCGCACCCATCGTGATGGGGTACTGATGGGGGCCTTCGTGGCTCACGACCTCGAGGCGGTCCATCATCTCCTTGGGCGGGTCAAAATCGGGGAAGCCCTGCGCTAAGTTGATCGCGCCGCATTCGTTGGAGATACGCGTCATTCTGCGAATGACGGAGTCGGTAAAGTGCTGATTTCTTCTGCTCATTTCCTGCATGGGTGTGCCGTCCTTTCCGTTGCGGTCAGTGCGGAACACGCTCGCAGAGCCGCGATCAAGTGAAGTTGTTCTTAATATTACATAAAGATGAGAGAATGTCAAGTATTACAAGGGACAACATGACGAAGTTCGACGCTTTGTCACGATAAAGCAGGAACGCGGCGGCCGCTTTTGTATAGAATGGAGCAGGCGAACGCCGGGAGAGGAGGGGAAAAGCATGTATTCGAATCCGCCGCCGCGCCCGCCGGGACCGCCGCTGTTCGGCCCGTGGCACTGCGTGGGTGTTTGCGCGCTGGCGCTGGGGCTCGGTATTTTCATCGCGGCTGTTTTTCCGGTGGGGGCGCTGATGTTTCTGGTCGCATTTCTTCTCATCTTTTGCGGCATCGGCTGCCTGCGCAGATTCTAACATCGGTTGAAAAGGGTATGAATATTGGGAGGGAAAAGCATGAAAATTGTCGTTTGGAAGTCACCCAAGGTCCTCTCGTCGCTGCTGCGGCGCGTATTTGGCGTCAGGGAGGAAGCATAACGCGCGTCCACAGTGCATAGAGTGCAGTAACCACTTAGCCGAAGGAGAGGGACTGCAATGGAACTGGAATTGAAAAAGGAGCAGTTTGCCTGTTATCAGGCGTTACCGCAGCTCAGCGAGAACCGCGAGGAGACAACGGAGACCATCGTGCCGGACTATCTGCCGGACATCGCCCGCATCGTGGATGCGAGCGGGTGCCTTTTCCTGCGCAGCCGTGAGATCGCAGACGGAAAAGCGCAGGTGTCGGGCATGGTCCGCATGACGCTTTTGTACGTGGCCGAGGACGCGCAGGGGATGAAGTCGTTTGAATACACGCTGCCGCTCGACGAGACGATCGAGGGGCGCGCGCTGAGCGGCAGCGCGGACAGCTGCCTCGACGGCCGGCTCTGCTCGTGCGAGGTGCGCATGCTCAATCCGCGCAAGGTGTTCACGCGCGTGAACGTGGAGCTGACGCTTACGCCCTACGTGCCCGCGTCGCTGAGCGTGTGTAGCGGCGTGAAGGAGCAGGAAGCCTACAAGATCGAAACGCTGTGCGAGAAAAAGGACATCGGTATTATCCGCGCCATTCGGGAAAAGGACTTCACGTTTTCCGATGAAGTGCTGCTTTCGGGCACGAAGGAGCCCATTCAGGAGCTTTTACGCACAAAGTGCGCGCTGCGCGTGACTGACTGCAAGTCGATCGGCAACAAGATCGTGCTCAAGGGCGTCGCGCGGCTGGATGCCATCTACTTGGATGAGAGCGGGAATCTTGCGTCCATGAGCAGCGAGCTGCCGTTTTCGCAGATCCTAGACGGACTTGCCGAAGAGGAGGGCGAGACGACGGTGCGCGCGTCGCTGCGCCTGACAGGCGCGGAGATCCATGTCGGCAGCGAGAGCGAGCCGGACAACAACCGCGCCATCTCGCTGCGGCTCTACATCAGCGCGTTCACAGCGGTGCGCGAGGTGAAAAGCGTTTGCTGTGTGGCGGACCTTTACAGCACGGCCTACGACCTGACCGCGAAGACGGAGACGGTCGAGCTGTGCGACAGCGCGGCGCTGGTGCTGCGCGAGCAGCTCGTGCGCGAAAAGATCGAGACCGGGGCCGAGGTGCAGACGGTGCTGGCGACGGACGTGATCTTCAGCAGCGCGGGCGTGAGCGGCGGGGGAGAGAGCGCGTCGCTGCGTGCGACGGCGAATCTGCGCGTGCTGTATCTCGACGAAAACGCCGTGCCGCTGCTCTCCGAGCGGCGGAGCGAGGTGCTGATCGAGACCGACCTTCCGGGCAGCGGACAGGCGCGGGTGCAGGACATGTACGCGGGCGAGATCGCCGCGTCCGTCGGCGCGGACGGCGTGGAGCTGCGCTTCCCCGTAACGTTTGCCGTCAGCGTGGCGGAAACGCCGCGTTATCCTTGTCTTCAGTCGCTTGAGGCCGAGGAGTGCGGGAAAAAGGACGAGAACGTCCCCTCGCTCGTGCTCCGCGCGATGAAGCAGGGCGAGCGGCTGTGGGATATTGCCAAGCTCTACCGCACAACGGTCGAGGCCATCCTCGCGGCCAACGAGCTCAAGGAGGAATCCGCCGCGGTGATCGGAAAGCTGCTGCTGATCCCGCGCAGGCGCTGAGGAACGGAGGAAGAGGGTATGAGCATGAATACGGAGATCTATCAGGATATTTCGACCCGCACGGCGGGGGACATCTACATCGGCGTCGTCGGCCCCGTGCGCGCGGGCAAGTCGACGTTCATCAAGCGCTTTATGGAAACGCAGGTCATCCCGAACATCGACAATGTCTACCGCCGCGAGCGGGCGAAGGATGAGCTGCCGCAGAGCGGCAGCGGCCGCATGGTGATGACGGCGGAGCCGAAGTTCGTGCCGGAAGAGGCGGTGGACATCGCGCTCGACGAGGGCAGCAGCTGCTCGGTCCGGCTCATCGACTGCGTGGGCTACATGATCCCGGGCGCGACGGGGCAGATGGAGGGCGAGAGCCCGCGCATGGTCTCGACGCCGTGGCTCGACCACGAGGTGACGATGAGTGAGGCGGCGGAGCTTGGCACAACGCGCGTCATCCGCGAGCATTCGACCATCGGCGTCGTTGTGACGACCGACGGCAGTATCACCGATATCCCGCGCGAGGACTACATAGAAGCCGAGGGCCGCGTCATCCGCGAATTACAGGAGATCGGCAAGCCATTTCTCGTTCTGCTCAACGCGACAGAGCCGGAAAGCGATCGCGTGCAGGCGATGGCAAGGGATATCGCTTCACGCTATGGCGTGACATGTCTGCCCGTCAACTGCCTGACGCTCGACGACAACGCAGTGGGAATGATTCTCAAGGCCATCCTTTACGAGTTCCCGCTCTGCGAGCTGGACCTCTTCATCCCGCCGTGGGTCGAGGCGCTTGCCGACGATCACCCGATCAAAAGCGGCCTCTATCAGGCCATCCGCGAGAACACAGGCAGCCTCCACTGTATCCGAGAGGTGCAGGGCGCGATCAGCGCCATCGGCGGCTGCGAAAGCGTCAGCAGCGCGCGCATCACGTCCATTCAGCTCGGCACGGGCGTCGCCGCGGCGGAATTGCAGCTCCCGCGCGCACTGTTCTACCGGACGCTGAGCGAGCAGTCGGGCTTCGATGTGAAGGATGACGGCGATCTGCTGAGCCTTCTCACTGAGCTCTCGTCGGTCAAGGCGGAGTACGACAAGGTGGCGCAGGCGGTGTCCGACGCGCGCGAGAGAGGCTACGGCATCGTTGTGCCGACGGTCGACGAGCTGAACTTGGAGGAGCCGGAGATCATGAAGCAGGGCGGGCGCTACGGTGTGAGGCTCAAGGCGAGCGCGCCGAGCCTGCATATCATCCGCGCCGACATCGAAACGACGGTTTCGCCCATCGTCGGCAATGAAAAGCAGAGCGAAGACATGGTCAACTACCTCTTGCAGGAGTTCGAGGGCGACACGACGAAGATCTGGCAGTCCAACATCTTCGGCCGCAGCTTCCACGAGATCGTGAACGAAGACTTGCAGGCAAAGCTCAAGCACATGCCGGACGACGCGCGCCTCAAGCTCCGCCAGACGCTTGAGCGCATCATCAACGAGGGCACGGGCGGTCTCATCTGTATCATCCTGTAAAGAAACAAAGCGAGAGGAGGTTCCTCTCGCTTTGTTACATTCCTGTAACTGGAATGTCATCACTTTGTAACTTGTCATTTCCGCTGCCCACTGTTATGCTGTTCTATAAGAAGGATAACAGGAGGAAGAGGATATGAGCCGAAAGATCGCGCTGCCGCTGCTGGTGGCAGCGGCGCTTGTCAGCATCATCTTAGCAAGCCGCACCCCGCAGCCCATCATAGAGGAATTGCCACCGGAGGAGGCTGACGCGCCCACCGCGCTGCTCACGCAGACCGAGGAGGTCGGTGATCAGACCGTCACGCTGAGAGTCTACGAGCCGGATGAGGCTGGCTATGCGCGCTACGCGCTCTTTGGCGCGGACGGTGCGGAGATCGACATACCGTTCGGCGTGGATTGCGGCACTTGGATCGGGAATGGCAACGCTGCCGAAAAAGTCTCCCTCACCGCACGGGACGATGTGCTCGGCTTTCCGGGCTTCGAGCTTGAAACGATCCAAGGCATAGTTATGACAGTTTGTGACTTCTATGCGCTGACGGAGCAGGGCTTCGTCTATGCGGGCAGGACCTTTGGCTATGACTTTGATGATGCGGCGGAGGGCGACGGCGCGTGGCCGCTTGATCTCACGGGAGATGGGCGCAGCGAACTCATTACGCGCAGCACCTTTGGCGACGGCATGTCGTGTGTTTTTGTCTACCGTTGGAACGCCGCGGAGGGGGGCTCTCAGCGCAGTGAGGTCGACTGGGATAAGGCGGACGCGCAGCTTGCGCGCCTGAGTGCGCCCCTCGGCGTGACCGCGCGGGCGGAGACCTATCACGCACAGGACAATACCGTTACGCTGACGCTCTACACGGAAAGCGGCACGAAGGAAACGACGCTGCCGCTTACCACAGATGTTCTCGGTGAGTGGTTTGCAGAGGACTGACCGGAATGATATAAAAAAGAACCGATTCGAAAGAATCGGTTCCTTTTTTACTGAAAGATTTACTTGGCCAGCACTTTTTTGAGTTTGGCAAAACGGGGGAGGGAGTCCTCCTTCGTGAGCTTGGGCTCGCCCTGGATGAGGGGGAGGACATAGTCGATGAACTCCTGCTTGACGCCGTTGTGAGAGTCGTTGATCCACTCGAGCGGGATCTTCTTCTCGAAGTTTGCGACCTCGGTGAGCGGCAGCAGCTTCGTCTTGCAAACGTAGTGGCCGTCCACAGTCTCACGCTCAAAGGCGACCATCTTGTCGGTGATGCCGGCGACGGCGTTCTCCACCGCGGCACGACCGGCCATGACGGCCTCTTCGATATCGGTCTCGCTTGCGAGGTGTGCGCCGCAGCGCTGGAGCAACGACAGCTCAATGCCGCGCACCTTCGCGCCGGTCTTTTCCTTCACGATGCTCGCCAGCAGCGCGGCGAGGCCGCCGAGCTGCGCGTGGCCAAAGCCGTCCGTCGCGCTGGTCTTGGCCTCGGAGACAAAGCTGCCGTCGGCATAGTGGATGCCCTCGGATACGGCGACCATACAGCTGCCGGTCTCCTTGTAGATGCGCTCGACGTCGGCAAGGAACGTGTCCATGTCGAAATCAGTCTCGGGCAGGTAGATGAGGTCGGGACCCGCGCCGTACTTCGTCGCGAGCGCGGCGGCGGCAGTCAGCCAACCGGCGTGGCGGCCCATGATCTCGACAATGCAGATCATGCCCGTGTCGTAGACGTGCGCGTCCTGATAGACCTCCATCAGGCTCGTCGCGATGTACTTGGCGGCGCTGGCGTAGCCGGGGCAGTGGTCGGTGCCATAAAGGTCGTTGTCGATCGTCTTGGGCACGCCCATGACGCGGCACTCGTAGCCGACCTTCTGCATGTACTTGCTGATCTTATTGCAGGTATCCATCGAGTCATTTCCGCCGTTGTAGAAGAAATAGCGGACGTCGTGCTTTTTGAATACCTCAAGGATGCGCTTGTAATCGGTGTCGTCCTCGTCGGGGTCCTTCATCTTGTAGCGGCAGGAGCCGAGGGCGGAGGAGGGGGTGTACTTTAAAAGCTCCAGCTCCTTCGAGTCTTCCTGACTCATGTCGAACAGGCGGTCTTCGAGCACGCCCTTGATACCGTGCTCTGCGCCGTAGACATTCGTGATGCAGCCGGAATCGAGCGCCGTGCGGATGACGCCGTAAGCGCTCGCGTTGATGACGGAGGTCGGGCCGCCGGACTGGCCGATGATGCACGCGCCTTTCAATTCACTCATAGCAGTTCTCCTTATCGCTTAGGCCTTGCCAGCGCAGCCGAGCACATCGACGAGCTTGTGGCGGACGAGCTCCTTGATGTTGGCGCGGGCGGGCTTGAGATACTCGCGCGGGTCAAACTTGTCGGGATGTTCATCGAGGAAGGCGCGCACGGTGCCGGTCATGGCAAGGCGCAGGTCGGAGTCGATGTTGATCTTGCAGACGGAGAGCTTTGCGGCCTCGCGCAGCTGATCCTCGGGCACGCCGATAGCGTTGGGCATCTTGCCGCCGTGCTCGTTGATCATCTTGACATACTCCTGCGGGACGGAGGAGGAGCCGTGCAGCACGATGGGGAAGCCGGGCAGACGCTTGGAGACTTCCTTCAGCACATCGAAGCGCAGCGGGGGCGGGACGAGGATGCCCTGCTCATTGACGGTGCACTGCTCGGGCTTGAACTTGTAAGCGCCGTGAGAGGTACCAATGGCGATGGCAAGGGAGTCGCAGCCGGTCTTGGAGACGAATTCCTCGACTTCTTCGGGATGGGTGTAGGACGCCTCGTGCGCGGCGACCTTAACCTCGTCCTCGATACCGGCGAGGGTGCCGAGCTCGGCCTCGACCACGACGCCGTGGTCATGTGCGTACTCGACGACCTTCTTCGTGATCTCGATATTTTCGGCAAAGGGCTTGGAGGAGGCGTCGATCATGACGGAGGTGAAGCCGCCGTCGATGCAGGACTTGCAGGTCTCGAAGTCCGGGCCGTGGTCAAGGTGCAGCACGATGGGGATGTCGGGGCAGCACTCGACAGCAGCTTCCACGAGCTTGACGAGGTAGGTGTGGTTCGCGTAGGCGCGGGCGCCCTTGCTGACCTGCAGGATCACGGGCGCGTTCTCGTCCTGGCAGGCCTCGGTGATACCCTGCACGATCTCCATGTTGTTGACGTTGAACGCGCCGATGGCGTATCCGCCGTCATAGGCTTTTTTGAACATTTCAGTAGATGTTACGAGCGGCATAATATCTTCTCCTTTGATAAAAAGTTATTTCAAATGTTTGGTACGTTTGGAACTAATTACATTGTAACACAGAAATTTGATTTTGCAAGAGGATTTGCGATATTTTTGAAAAAAGGAGACAAAACCGATTCGCTTTGTCTCCTTTCTTTGCTTAATTGACCCAGATCGCGGGAAGGCGGGTGCAGGTGAGGCCCATTTTCCGCTGCAAATGCAGCGACGCTTCGTTTCCGTCGACCACGTGGCAGTAGGGCGTGCGGCCCTCCTTCAGCGCCGCGGCGATCAGAAATGCTTCCAGCTGCGCGGCATACCCGCGGCGGCGGAACGGCGGTAGAATTTCGAGCATGCCCATGCTGCCGTCGTCATGAAAACCGGCGAAGCCTGCGAGGGCATCGCTCTCAAATACGCCGAAGAGTGTGCCGTGTTCGATGCGGTCGCGGATGTACGCACCGTCGCCGTCGTGATAGACGGACGCGGCCAGCGCCGCGTGCTCCTGCGTCAGCGGGCGGATGTCCGCCGTGACGGGGCAGGGCGGCTCGCCCTTTTCATAGACCCACTGCGTGCAGCGCATGGAATCGTGCAGGGAGAATTCCCGCATCAGCGCTGCTGCGGCATCGTCACTTTTGACGGTGGACAGCTTGGGAGTGGCAGGGCAAAGCGTGCGAATCTTTTCGCACAGAAGCGCGCCGTCCTGTATGTCGCTCAGCAGAAACGTTCCGTCCGTGCTGAGGACGAGAGAGCCTTCATCTCCGTTATAAAGCAGGCGGCCTGCGCCGCGGCGCAGTGATTCCGTCATGTCGACGCACTCGGGCGCGGTGTTCATCAGATGTTCGCCTTGACGGTCTCGGCGATCTGATCGGCCGTCAGGCCGTATTCGCGCAGCACGTCCGCCGCCTTGCCGGACTGGCCGAAGCGGTCGTTCACGCCGATCTTGTGGAACTTGCAGTTGACCTTGCCCATCAGGACGTCGGCTACGGCGTCGCCCAGACCGCCGATGACGCTGTGCTCCTCGACGGTGATGACCTTGCCGCACTTTTCAGCCCATTCGGTGACGCACGCAGCGTCGATGGGCTTGATGGTGTGGATGTTGATGACGGCGGCGTCGATGCCTTCCTTGGCGAGCTTCTCCGCGGCGGCGAGGGATTCGCTGACCATCAGGCCGGTCGCGAAGATCGCGACATCCTTGCCCTCGCGCAGGAGATTGGCCTTGCCGATCTCAAAAGGCTTGACCATGTCGCCCTCGAAAACGGGGGTGGCAAGGCGCGCAAGGCGCATGTAGACAGGACCGTTCATCTCGGCGATCGCCATGGTGGCGGCCTTGGCCTCGTTGGCGTCCGCGGGGCAGATGACCGTCATGCCGGGGATGACGCGCATGAGGGCGATGTCCTCGATGCACTGGTGGCTGCCGCCGTCCTCGCCGACGCTGACGCCCGCATGGGTCGCGCAGATTTTGACATTGAAGTGGGGATAGGCGATGGAGTTGCGAATCTGCTCATAGGCGCGGCCGGCCGCAAACATCGCAAACGAAGAGCAGTAGGGGATGAGGCCCATCGTGGACATACCGGCGGCGATGTCGACCATGTTGGCCTCGGCAATGCCGCAGTTGTAGAATTTTTCAGGGTGCGCCTTGGCGACCTTGCAGGTCTGCGTGGCGTTGGCGAGGTCGGCGTCGAGCACGACGACCTTATCATTCTTTTCGACCAGTTCGATCAGCGCTTCGCCGTAAGCCTGACGGGTTGCAATTTTATCAGCCATGTTCTTAGTCCTCCAATTCCTTCAAAGCCTGCTCGCGCTGCTCGGCATTTGGGGCCTTGCCGTGCCAGCCGACCTGATTCTCCATGAACGAAACGCCCTTGCCCTTGACGGTGTGTGCAAGGATGGCCTTGGGCTTGCCGGGCATGGTAGGCTTGGAGAGTGCTGCCTCGACGGCGTCAAGATCGTTGCCGTCGGGCAGCTCGACGAGGTCAAAGCCGAACGCGCGGAGCTTGGCGGGCAGATCGCCAAGGCTCATGACCTGGTCGTTCGTGCCGTCGATCTGTAGGCCATTGTTGTCGATGATGACGGTCAGGTTGTCGAGCTTATAGTGCGCGGCAGCCATGTAAGCCTCCCAGATCTGTCCTTCCTGGCTCTCGCCGTCGCCGACGAGGGCGAAGACCTTCGTATCCTTGCCGAGATGCTTGGCGCCCAGCGCCATGCCGACGGCGATGGACACGCCCTGACCGAGAGAGCCCGTGGAGGCGTCCACGCCGGGGACCTTCTTGGCGTCGGGGTGGCCCTGCAGGATGGAGTGCAGCTGGCGGAAGTTTTCATACTCGTCGCGGGAGATAAAGCCCTTAGCGGCGAGCACCGCGTAATAGCAGGGAGCCGCATGACCCTTGGAGAGCACGAAGCGGTCGCGGTCGGGATCGTGCGGGTTCTGCGGGTCAACGCGCATGTGATTGAAGAAGACGCTGGTCATCAGCTCCACAGCGGACAGCGAGCCGCCGGGGTGGCCGCTGCCGGCGTTGGCGGTCATCGTGATGATGTCGCGCCGCACCTGCCGGCAGATGGGGGAAAGCTCTTGTGTATTCATGGAAACCCTCCTTGAAAAATACATTTCATCAACTATTAAGTATATCGGATGAAGCCGGGAAAGTCAATTTTAATCCTCGTTCTTTTTCATCTTTACATGCGACAAGGGATTTGCCTTTGCAGCCACGCGCAGCGCGTCGTTATCAATGTGTGTGTAGATCTCCGTCGTGTTCAGATGCTCATGCCCGAGCACCTCCTGCACGGCTTTGACGTCCACGCCGTTTTGCAGCATGAGCGTTGCCGCCGTGTGGCGCAGCTTGTGCGAGGAGTATTCCGAGGCATCGAGCCCCGCGGCGCTCAGGTGCTTTTTGACGAGCGCGTGGACGCTCGAGCGGCTGATGCGCTCGTTGCGCGACGAGAGGAAGAGGGCATTGTGATCACGGCCGGAGATGGGGCGGCGGACGGCGAGGTAGCTCTTGAGCGCGTCTTTGCAGGCGTCGTTTAAGTAGACGATGCGCACCTTGTTGCCCTTGCCGAGCACGCGCAGCGCGTCGTCCTGAATATCCTGCAGATCAAGGCCGCAGAGCTCCGAGATTCGCAGCCCGCAGTTCAGAAAGATCGTCAGAATGCAGTAGTCGCGCTCGCGGTTCTGCCCGTCGACGGACTGCAAAAGCTGCACGCTCTCATCGAGTGTCAGATATTTCGGCAGCGACTTTTTGATCTTGGGGGAATCGAGGTCCTTGCAGGGATTTGTGTCCAAAAGGTGCGCTTTATTGACCAAATAGTTGTAAAAAGACCGAATTGTTGCGATTTTTCGCGCTCTGGACGCGGCATTTAAGCCGTAGTCGGACACGTCGCTGTTTTGATGCAGCACGCGGTCACGGCTCAGATAGGTCATGTAGGCGTAAATATCGGTCAATGTTACTTTTTTCACAAAGTCAAGATCGACGTCCATGATGGAAATTTCATTGAGAGGGAGGCCGCGCAGCGACGGATCGCGCGACTGCTTCAAATGGCGGAAAAAGTTGCGCAGGTCGAGGAAATATTCATCGACCGTTTTCTGCGAGTGGGCTTTGATGGTCTCGTGGTAGGATAGGAAATCGCGCAGGATGGGCGGCGATTCCAAGCGGTAGTCGTTCATAATTAAAGTAAGCCGCATTTTCACGCGAGCTCATTCGTTACAACAAAAATAATACGGAGAGATACTCCAAAATTGAATTTCAAAATGTCGGTATGTCGGCAAAGAAAAATTCAGCAGCTTTGATCTGTGAGCGTTGTTGGCAGTGTTGGCAGTTCAAACGCGACGCAGAGCAAAGCTGCGCAGCGATTGATCCTTTGAACGGGATGCACAGCGCACATGCCGTTGATCGGTTGTACGGCGGTTTTCAATAAAGGAGCCGATGGAGAGGGGCATTTTGAAGTCTATACCAAATTGAACAAAATAAAAATTTTGTTCAATTAAGGGGAGCATAAAAACGTATTTTTGCGGAAATGAGCGTTTTGGCGTGGCTGGCGACAAAAACCTCCTTTGTCAGGATCATGGGATTCTATGGGTCCGGCAGTGTGAAAACGCTGCCGGTTTTGCTACTATATTATAGATTATAGAAACTGCTTTACAATCGGCGCATCGGCGTTTACGCCTGTACAATGGCGCGCAGCGCTTCGGCGATGTTGCGCGCTTCGATCAGCGCGAGCCCCTGCGGCGTGCGGATCTGATCCTTGCGCTGCTTCGGGATGATGCATGTTTCAAAGCCCAGACGGTGCACCTCGCTGAGCCGCTCGCTCAAATGGTTCACGCTGCGAAGCTCGCCGGTCAGGCCGACCTCGCCGATGGCGGCGACGTGATTGCCGATGGGCTTGTCGAGATAACTCGACGCGAGCGCCAGCACGGCGGCAAGGTCTGCTGCGGGCTCGTCCACGCTCAATCCGCCGATGACGTTCAAGAACGCGTCACAGCCGGATACCTTGAGCGCGCCACGCTTTTCGAGCACCGCCATCAGCATGGCGGCGCGGTTGTAGTCAAAGCCGTTGCTTGTCCGCCGCGAGACTGACTGCGCCGCGGGCGCAAGCAATGCCTGCACCTCGGCCAGCACCGGGCGCTGGCCTTCCATCACGCAGGTCACGCACGTGCCGGGCGCATCGTCAGGTCGTCCCGAAAGCAGCATTTCCGACGGGTTCGGCACTTCGACAAGGCCTTCGCTGCGCATCTCGAATACGCCGATCTCGTTCGTCGCGCCGAAGCGGTTTTTCGCCGCGCGCAGGATGCGATAGCTCATGTGCGCCTCACCCTCGAAATATAAAACGCAGTCGACCATGTGCTCCAACACCTTCGGGCCCGCAATAGACCCCTCTTTGTTGACGTGCCCGATGACAAAGACGGTGATGCCCTCCCCTTTGGCCAGCTGCATCAGCTCCAGCGTGCAGGCGCGCACCTGCGCCACGCTGCCCGCGGGCGATTCGAGCGAGTCCTGATAGAGCGTCTGGATGGAGTCGACGATCAAAACGTCGGGCTTTTCTTCTTCGACGGATTCCAGCACATCACCGAGGCAGGTCTCGGACAGCACGTACAGGTTGTCCGACTGCACGCCGAGACGGTCGGCGCGCAGCTTGAGCTGACGCGGCGATTCCTCGCCGGAAACGTACAGAATTTTGGCGGTTTCACTCAGTTTTCCGCAGATTTGCAGCATCAGCGTCGATTTGCCGATGCCCGGTGCACCGCCGACGAGCACGAGCGAACCCTGCACAGCGCCCCCGCCAAGCACGCGGTCAAGCTCGCCCATGCCGGTGGGAAAACGGATCTCCTGCGCCGTGTCGAGCTCTGCGATCGGGTGCGCCTTGGCGCGCAGCGCGCGGCTGCGGCCGCCCGTTTTTGCCTTTGCACCGTCGCCGACGGCCTGCTCGACGAGTGTGTTCCATGCGCCGCAGCTCGGGCAGCGGCCCGCCCATTTGGGCGTTTCGTTGCCGCACTCCGTGCAGAAAAATACACTTTTTGCCTTTGCCATATTGTAAACCTCTTTTGCTTTACTGCTGCTGCTGTAAAAGACCGGACGCGATCACAACGGCCAGTCTTTGCTGATATTCGCCACTTTTCAAAAGCGCCGTTTCGTTTTCATTGCTCAAAAATCCGCACTCGATCAGGATTGCAGGCGCGGTGACGTTTTTCATCAGGAAGATCGACGCGGTGATGGCCTTCTCTGTCTTCTCATTGCCCGCATTGACAGTTTGATTCAGCGAGAGCTGCACCGCATTCGCGACCTCGGCACTCCCCTCTTTTTTGCCGTAAAACACCTGCGCGCCGTGCGTCTGCTTGGATGACGGAAGACTGTTCTGGTGGATGCTGACAAGGATAGCGCCTTGCGTGCTGTTGACCAGTCCCACGCGGTTTTCGAGGTCGGAGCGCTTCTTTTCCCGCAGCGTGGACGCACTGGCATCGTGGATGGAGATATCCTCTGTGCGCGTCATGCGCGTCTCCTCGCCGAGAAAAACGAGCAGCGCGTCGAGCCGCTGCGCGATGGCGAGGTTCATGTTGCTTTCCTTGCTGCCGTCGGCGGCGACGGCCCCGCCGTCCTCCCCACCGTGCCCCGCGTCGATGACCCAGACGGTCTTCCCTGTCGGCGCCGACACGCTCGTCTCCACCGCCTCCGGCGGCAGAAGCAGGCTGACGGTCGCCGCCGTCAGCACGAGCAGCAGCGCGAATATGGCGTAAAACGCCTTTTTTCCGAAAACGATAAACAAAATACCCCTCACCCCGGAACAATGTATGCCCCGCGGCGCGGCCTTATGTGCTTTTCATTATACAGGACTTTGAACAAAAAGAAAAGCCCCGCTTCCCTTTTTCCTCCCGCTGCATAGGATGGTGTGGGCGGATGCCCGATTTCTTTGCAAGGAGGAGACTTCTTTGGACGACAACAGAGCCATGCGCGCCGAGTCCGGCGTGGGTACACTGCCGAACGGCTGCTGCGCGCCGCTGGCTTTTCCCTATGTCCCCGTGCAGAAAAACGACCCCGAGCGCTATTCCCAACAGGACGCGCTCAAGGCCGGCACGCTGTTTCCGGGGCTGAACCTACCCTTTCACGCGCAGATGAAGACGAAGTTCCCCGCCGTCAACACGGCGCTCTCAGAGCTGATGGCGCTCGATTTTGCCATCGACGAGCTGGGGCTTTATCTCACCACACACCCGGAGGACACCGAGGTTCTGAACCTCTACTGGTCGTATATCAAGCTCGGCCGCGAGGGGCGCGAGGCCTATGAAAAGCAGTACGGCCCGATTTTGCAGACGGACGTGACGCCCGGCAGCTTCAAGTGGCTGAATGATCCGTGGCCGTGGGATCTGGAGGAAGAAAAGTAATGTTTGTATATGAGAAAAAGTTACAGTACCCTGTCAAGATCAAGAACCCGAATCCACGGCTTGCCGCGGCGATCATCTCGCAGTACGGCGGCCCGGACGGCGAGCTCGGCGCGTCGCTGCGCTACCTCTCCCAGCGTTACTCCATGCCCTACCCCGAGCTCAAGGGCCTGCTGACCGACATCGGCACAGAGGAAGCGTCATGGCCCCCTTTTTTTGCCCGGTATTTTTCCAGTCCGTCCAGCACATAGACCCACTTGGCGGGCAGCAGATTGAGCGCCACCTCTACCCTGCCGTCCCGGTACACGGTCATCTGTTGGAGGAGATGCCCGTAAAAGTCGTCGTCTGTCGTGCGCCCGCTGACGATGCCCGTGATGGCGGCGCGGATGTCCGGCTTTAGGGTCTGCGTGTCGGTGTTCAATGCCTGCCGCTGTTTGATCGCGGCGATTTTCTCCTGCACCCGGTTCATTTCGCTTTCACAGCGGGCTTTGGCGCGCTGATAGTCAGCCTTGGTGATACTCTCGTCGAAAAAGCGGTCATGGATGGTGTCGTTGCGGGTTTGCAGCTTTTCAAACTCAAGCTCCAGCCGCCGCAGCTCCTGCTCGCCGCTGTCCTCACCGGACGTCAGAACGCTTTCCACAATGCGGGCGAGGCTCGATATGATCGCTTTCTTATCCAGCGTCACGTCTTTCACCGAGCGCCGCAGAAGGTCCATGGCGATGTCATCCCGGATCTGCCGCCCGACACTGCATCCGATGACATTTCCTGCGCCGTCTGTACGCCGCAGGCCCTCGTTGGTGGCGGTGAAGCAGCACCAGCGGTAATAGGAGCTTCCGTCCTGCCGCTTTTTGGTGCGGTGAGAGAAGCTTTTGCCACACTCGCCGCAGCGAATTTTGCCGGAAAGCGGATAGCGGTTGCCGTGTCCGCCGCAGCCTGTCGCACGGTTGCGGCGGGACAGCTCCCGCTGCACCGCCTGCCACGTTTCGCGGTCGATGATGGGCTTGTGGTGATCTTTTAGTTCTACCAGCGGTTCCTTGCCGTGGTTGTACTTCTTTTCGTGCGTCAGATAGTCCGGCGTGTAGGTCTTTTTCTGGATCAGGTCACCGCAGTATTTTTCGTTCTTCAGGATCTTAGTCACGGTGGCCGACGACCAAAGGCAGTTGCCCTTGCTGCTGAGAATCCCAGCCTCCCGCAGTTCCCGTGCGATGGTGCTGCACCCTTTGCGCTCTTGCAGGTACTTATGAAAAATGAGCCGGACAACTTCCGCGCCCTCCGGGTTGACGGTCATCTTGCCGCCAATCACGTCGTAACCCAGCAGCGAGCCGCCAAAAACGACGCCCTTCTCCATACTGCGCGTCTGCCCCCATTTGGAGCGTTCAGAGGTCCTTCGGCTTTCGTCCTGTGCGAAGGAACTCATAATCGTCAGCCGCAGCTCCCCATCGTTGGTGCGGGTATCCAGGCTGTCATTGAGAAACAGCACGCCTACGCCCCGCCGACGCAGCTCGCGGGTGATTTGCAGCGCGTCCACCGTGTTGCGGGTGAAACGGCTGACCTCCTTGGTCACGATCAGGTCGATCTGCCCCAGCTCCGCCGCGTGGAGCATTTTGTTGAATTCCACGCGCTTGTTGGTCGATGTGCCGGAAAATCCTTCGTCAGCATAGATGCCTTGCAGCTCCCAATCCGGCTGGCGCTGGATGTACTCGCGGAAATACCGCTGCTGCGCTTCAAAGGAATTTGCCTGGTCTTCCTTATCCGTGGATACACGGCAATACGCTGCTACTTGTAACATAAAAACTCCTCCTTTTCGTGGTATCATACGATACAGAATGTGTCTTTGCAATTGTGCGAATACTGAAAGGCACTATTACTTTACAGATTTTGATTTTCCTGTATTTCTTATCTGTTCTTCTAATTTTTGTACGCAGTTCCTACACTGCATTTCGTTAAGAACCCCTTGACGCTGCAAGGTGAGCAGGACGGCTCGCTGATAGGTGAGAAGAAAGTCCTGCCCGATCTCATCTGCCGCCTGATTATGCAGCAACTCCGGTTTGCTTGCCATCCTGCTCCCCCCTTTCCTTGAAACTATGCGGAGAGACCGGTGAACTTGTTGCCGTTTTCCCGGAAGCGGTTTCCTGCCTGACAGAAACTCGATTTCTGATTCTTGGCACGCTCGCGTCATTGACGGTCATGGCCTGCTTCCCCGAAAGAGAAACGCTCCGGCGGTCATTTAATTTTGTGGAATATCGTTTGCGTTGAATTTCAACTTCCACAAAAATGATAGCAAGCGTTGACGGAGATTTCAATATGTGGTAAACTATTCGCGTGACAAATGATTTACCACACACGATGCGGAGCTGTGTCCACGAATGGAGGAAAAGCCTTGAGAGCCTTGTATTGCTTGAGTTTTGGCCCCAAAAAGGAATATGTAGAAACGGATTTCGAGCCCGTGGAATATCGTCTTGGGACAACCCTTATTGCCTTTTTGTCCACAGATTTCGCTTCTTTACGGGCGAAATTACTGGTGCGAACAACGCCCATGATGGAAAATCAAGCCATTACCGAGATCAAAAATGCGCTGAGCGCGATCCACCCTTTCGGGGAACGCTTTGTGCAGTCCCTCTTTTTTGAAGAAAAGCTGGCAGACGTGCTTGATGAACGCATGGAAGGTTTTGAGAAACTGCAAAAGGAACTCTCCGCCTTTGCAGACGCCGTGCTCGTGCCGGACAAATCTAAGTTGAGCGCCAAGCAGCGTTTGGCGCTCTATATGAGCCGCGATTTTCAAGCTGCCACAGCGATCGCCGGTTTGGACCTCAAGATGCGCGCGGAACGAAAGTTGTATGTAGATGAGCAGAATTTTGATCCGGTGTTGGCGGCAGACCGCATTTCGACGCCACCAAAGTCCGTCCGGTTTGCCCGCATCGAGGGCTCGGACGATTTGGGCGCGACGTTGCTGACAGAACTGCTGGAGATGGTCGAGCAAGGAATTGAATTGAAAAAGTGTGAATATTGTCATCGTTACTTTATCCCGTTCTCTTCCAAAGCTCTTTATTGTGATCGGTCAGTCGGTGATACCGGAAAAAGCTGCAAAGAACTCGCAGTCAAAGAGAAGCATGAAAAGAAAATCGCTGCCGATGATGGCTTAAAGCTCATCCGGCAGCGGATCAAAACCTATGATATGCGTGTTCGCCGTACTCCGGCCATTTACACAGATGCCGCATTTCAAATCTGGAAAGCACAAGCGGAGAATGCACGAAACCGCTACGTGAACGGCGAATTGACCTACGAGGAATTAGATGCGCTTACGCAGCTCCCAAAGAAGAAAGGCGAATAATAGACGAAGAAAACGCGAAATATTTGCGTATTTTTCTTGTTCTTTGCGTATACTGTGATATAATAAAGGCGAGGTGATGAGTGTGACCTTAAAAGAATTGCGTATTTCAAAAGGGTTGAATCAGGCCCAATGTGCGGAATACCTCGGTATGTCCACGCGCAACTATCAGAATTACGAAAACGATGCCGCAAAAGCAAATACAGCCAGATACCATGCGATTTATCAAAAGCTGGAAAGCTATGGTCAGTCTGTTGTCTCGGTTTCCTTACCCTCGCAAACAACAGAGTTTCATACGAATGTTGTCACGGGTACAGGCTTGCAGGCGTTGGCAAACAGTGTGGCAAAGTACGGCAAGCGTGACTGCTTCAGCACCTTGCAGAAGTTTGTGGCTGGCTCCTACGATGGGAAGATCTGTATTTTATACGGTCTTCGTCGAACCGGAAAGACAACACTTCTGTTTCAAATGCTTTCCGAACTGCCCATAGAAAAAACGGCCTACATCAAGGTGCAGACCACCGATGATATGTCACGGTTGACAAAGGACTTGAAAGTTCTGTTTGAACTGGGCTATCGGTATGTGTTTATTGATGAAATTACGCTCCTGAGCGACTTCATCGACACCGCTGCCGTGCTTTCCGATGTGTTCAGTATGATGGGCATGAAAATCGTTGTTTCCGGTACGGACTCTCTTGGTTTCGCTATGGCAAACCGCGATGAACTGTACGACAGAAGTGTGACGATCCACACCTCTTTTATTCCCTTTCGGGAGTATGCGCGGCTCCTGAACATCTGTTCTGTCGATTCTTATATTGAATACGGCGGAACGCTGAAAATGGAAAATATGAGCTTTGACGATCCGGATGCCGCCTTTGACGAGGTCGCATTTCGGGACGATGAAAGTACCCGGAAGTATATTGATACCGCCATCAGCCGCAACATTCAGCATACACTGAAAAACGACCATTACGGCGAATACTTCAATCAACTGCGGGAACTTTACGAAAAAGGTGAGCTGACCAACGTCATCAACCGCATTGTGCAGCACATGAACCACCGGTTTGTGCTGCGCGTGGTAGAGGACGAATTTAAGTCCCATGACTTTGGCTCCGCAAAGGATCTGCTTTTACATGATCTCCCTGCGGAACGGGCGACCGTTCTCTATGATGTCAATGAAAAGCAAATATTGGAGCGATTAAAGGCCATCATTGAGGTCAAGGAAAAGAGTGAAACAACCGTCCCGATCACGCAGGAGCATATCGACAAAGTGAAGAAGTATCTGCTTATGCTGGATCTGATCGTCAACTGTCCGGAACGGTATGAAAGCGGTAAGCAGGCAGAGCATATCGTCTTTTCCCAGCCCGGTATGCGCTATGCCATCGCAAAGGCTTTAGTCTACTCCTTGATGCAGGATGCCTATTTCGCATCGATTTCCGAAGCAGATAAGGCATATATCACAGGAAAGATTCTGGACGATGTAAAGGGCCGGATGCTGGAGGACATTGTTCTGCTGGAAGTCCGCAAAACCGCGCCCAGTACGATGGAAGCGTTCAAATTCAAGTTCGATGCCGGCGGCGAGTTTGACATGGTGATTTACGATAAAGCAAGTAAAAATTGCCGCATCTATGAAATCAAGCACAGCACCGAGGCCAACGAAAAGCAGACGCTTCATCTGCGTGATGCAGAGAAATGCCAAATCGTTGAAAAACGCTTTGGCCCGATCAGCGGTAAATTCGTTCTTTACTGCGGGAAAGATACGTTTGCTGAGGGTGTTCAGTATTTGAATGTAGAAAATTTCCTGTGTGGTCTGAAGTGACTTTTTGAGGAGGATTTATCATGAACTATATTTTAAAGCAGTTCGATGAACCGTTGGTTAAATTCTCCGCAACGACCGATACCAGTGAGCCGGAGATCCAAATTCTTTGGACAAATGAAGAAAAAGCGGCATTGCTGCCGCTTGATCTGACGCTGACGCCAGACGGATTGAGCCGTTGGCTGCGCCGCCGCGCGATTCCCAAAAACCGCGCCTACGTCCATAGCCTTTTGGCAAAATGCGGCTTAAACCTCAATCGTCCGCTCAGTATTATCAGTGTTTGTAAAGGACTATCGCTTAACGATTGCTATTGGGTCGTTGAGGACGGTGACACCGCTTCTTTTGACAAAGTAAATCTCTACGACAACCCATTCAGCAATGTTCTGGCAGAGCTTGCCTTTACCGGCTATGGCAGCAGCATCCGCACTTCCCTGCTCTCCAGCCCGGAGTTTACCACCAACGGAATGCTCCGCAAATGCTGGCGGCGCATCGGCGGTAAGGTGTATCTCTATAAGGGCGGCACGGAGGGCGCGGCCAACACAGGCAACGAGCCATACTCTGAGTTTTACGCCGCGCAGATCGCCGCCGCCATGGGCGTTCACGCGATCCCCTACGGTTTATCCCATTGGAAGGGCGTCCTCTGCTCCACCTGCGAGCTTTTTACCGACAAGGCGTATGCCTACCTCCCAATCGGACATCTCGTTTCTAAGGGCGGCATGGGGGCTGTCAGGACATATTACGAGAAGATGGGAGTCGAGTTTGTCAACGCACTGAACGAAATGCTGGTGTTCGATGCGGTGATCTGCAATGTGGACCGGCATTTTGGAAACTTCGGCGTGATGGTCGATAACCGGACGAATACCATCGTCTCCCCCGCCTCCCTGTTCGACCATGGCAATTCCCTCTTTAACTTTGCAGGCGCGGACGCCTGGGCGAACGAGACCGCATTGGAGGAATATATCGAAACGCTGTACCCCAGCGTGTACGATGATTTTCTCGGCACAGCCAAGGCCGTGCTGACGCCGGAGCTGCGCGAGAAGCTGCGGCATCTGCTGAACTTCGAGTTCAAGAAGCACTCCCGCTATAACATGCCCGAAAATAGGTTGCGGATGGTGGAGCGGCAGGTGCAGAAACGGGCAAGGATACTATTGAATATGGAGTAAGCAAAATGGAGAGATCCTCGCGCTCCATAAGGAAATGATTCCATTGACATCTCTATCAGAGAGTGTTACTCTGCTAATAGAATCATAGTTGGCAAGGCGCGACGGCAATTGGAGCCTGAGAAGTCTGAGCCAACTATCGGTTCTTTTTTGTATGGATCAACAATACAGAATATCCGAGTTATCCAGCATCTGCCGCGCCACTTCCTCGTTGAACGCGCTGCACTTGACATTCCCATTTACGTCTGGTATGGTATCGTCTGAGCGGTAGCCTTTCGGGCGCTCGGCCTTGTAGCCAAACCCGTTCGGAAGGCTTTCCGCTTCTTCGCCCATGATCTGCCGCCTGATCTTGTCACCCAGTGTCTTCGGCTTGACGTTCTCGCCGTCTTTAGGTATACTACGCATAGACGCAGTGTTGATGGCCGGTGCGCTCCCTCCCAACGATTGGCTATCATTGGTGAAAGCCCCGACGGTATTCATCTCTGCGTTAGCCATTTTTGGCAGCGTGAATGTTCCGCCCTCCGGCGTCGGTGACTTGACAGTTGCCCAGAAGTCCTGTATATTTTTCTTGAAGTCAACCTCTTGTATGGCTCTCTGCGGATTGGCCGCAGACACCCCAGCAAGAATGGTTTGACTTCTTTTTTGCCTAAATGCAGCAGCCTTCCGTCAATGGCCGCCTGCATGATGTCATCGGCAAGTGCACGCCTGTCGCAGCTGGTCACGCCTTGTTTGCCGGCATTGTTACGGTGAGTGCTCTGATGAGTTCTTCTTGAATCTGTCTGGTGTCGGGCTCATTCCCCAGAACGGACTTGTCGGGTCGGTATCCGAAGGCAATGGTGTCCCCTTCAAGGATTCCAAAGCCTTTGTCAGCTGCTCTTTGTAGGAAGCTGTCTCACGTTCCTTCTCTTGCTCGTCCATTTTCCAGTTCCTCCTTCGGCGAAAATGTTTCTTCGCCTATTGTATCGGTTTCTCCCGCGTTCTGCAATGACATTTGCGCGCCCTGTGCGCTCCTGCACCTTGACGCCGCCGCTTTCCTGTAATAAAATATTTTACAGGAAGCATTAGCGCGCTGTGGCGCTTTGGGCGTAACCTGCGGGGAGATTTTCTCCATGTTCAGGACTGTGCCGGTGCTTTCTTTTTTGTGCTCTATGTGCCCCTCATAGGCGCGACTTCCCGCTGCCGCAAAAATTACAATATGTTTGGACATTTCAATCCTCACGCTCCATACGGAGTGCTTGACATTTTCACCAGAACCAGATACACTGCTGTCATCAAGTTCAACCTTTGCCCGCAGCGCCAGAGACTTTAATATCTGGTTGCCAGGCAGTATTTGGTTGAGCTTGGTTTCGTTTTTTACGAAAACGGTTGCATCATTGCTAAACTTTTCGCTACCTTCGCCAAAGGAAATGATTCCATTGACATCTCTATCAGAGAGTGTTACTCTGCTAATAGAACCATAGTTGGCAAGGCTCGACGGCAATTGGAGCCTGAGAAGTCCAAGCCAACTATCGGTTCTTTTTATTTGGATCAACATACAGAATATCCGAGTTATCCAGCATCTGCCGCGCCACTTCCTCGTTGAACGCGCTGCACTTGACATTCCCATTTACGTCTGGTATGGTATCGTCTGAGCGGTAGCCTTTCGGGCGCTCGGCCTTGTAGCCAAACCCGTTCGGAAGGCTTTCCGCTTCTTCGCTCATGATCTGCCGCCTGATCTCATCGTCCAGTGTCGGCGACTTGACATTTTCGCTTTCATCTGCTATTCTCTTTTCGGAAAAATTGCGTGATGTTGAGCGAGCCCCTCCGGTAACGGCTGAGGGCACGCCGCCGCCGGTAATTTCTCCGGCTTTTGCCTTGGATTGAGCGCCACAAGAATAGCGGTGCATAGACAGATTTTATAAAGTTAAGAGAGAACAGCGTGGCGGAAGTCGCGCTGTTCTGCTTTTTGCTGCGTGAGCAGCATTACGACCATAATGTTACCCATTGTGAAACCGGTTTTGTTTTGCTACAATGAATTTAAATAATGATTGCGCAGAGGTGAGTATCATGCCCCTTATCATTGTTCGCAATGACATCACGAAAATGAGCGTGGACGCCATCGTCAACGCGGCGAAGGAATCTCTGCTGGGCGGTGGCGGCGTGGATGGCTGCATCCACCGTGCGGCGGGGCCGGAGCTGCTCCAAGAGTGCCGGACGCTGGGCGGCTGCCGAACCGGCGAGGCCAAGATCACCGGCGCGTACCGCCTGCCGTGCCGCTACATCATCCACACCGTGGGCCCTGTGTGGAACGGCGGTAAGTACGGCGAGCGGGAACAACTCGCCTCCTGCTATCGCTCAAGCCTTGCGCTGGCGAAGAAGCACGGCTGTGAGACGGTGGCTTTTCCGCTGATCTCCTCCGGAGTTTTCGGCTACCCCAAGGATCAGGCGCTCCGCGTAGCGGTGGACACCATCAGTGAATTCCTCGCAGAGAACGACATGACGGTGTACATCGTCATTTTCGACCGCGCGGCGTACCAGATCGGCAACAAGCTGTTCGCGGACATCGCTGCCTACATCGGCGACCACTATGTGGATGCCCACACCGACTCCCGCCGGGAGCGGATGCGCCGGATGGGCGTCGTCGAAAGCCGGATGCTGACCGCCTGCGAGGACGCGCCCATGGCGGTGGGCGGGCTGGACGAGGCGCTTGCGCATCTGGACGCCGGATTTTCGGAGACGCTGTTGAAGCTCATCGACCGCAGCGGCAAAAAGGACGCCGAGGTCTACAAGAAGGCCAACGTAGACCGCAAGCTGTTCTCGAAGATCCGCAACAACCCGGACTATAAGCCCTCCAAGCCCACGGCGGTGGCCTTCGCCATCGCGCTGGAACTGAGCCTGCCGGAGACCCGCGACCTCATCGCCCGCGCGGGCTACGCCCTTAGCCCCAGCAGCAAGTTCGACGTCATCATCGAGTATTTCATCATGCAGCGGGACTATGACATTTTCAGAATCAATGAGGCGTTGTTCGCGTTTGACCAGAGCCTGTTGGGGGCGTGAAGAGTGAAAGGGAGAAAAGAAAAATGAAACTTGGAAAACTGCACGATTTTTCGAAGAGGATGGATCGTTGACAAAAGGGGTATGTGCCATGAAGGCACATACCCCTTTGCTTTTTTGCCGTTTTAAAGGTTGATTATGGCTGTTTTTTTGCCGTCACGCATCTTTCGGAGGGCGCTTGATGGGATTTGTCGCCCCGCTTGAAAAGTGGGCTGAAACAGTCGCTTTGTCAAAGGAAAGTGAGCGCTATGTATTATCCAGAGGATTTTGCAAGGACGATCAGTTCGCATTCATGCCCAGCGGCTCATAGGTCAGCAGCTTTTTCTTCCAGAGGGCCTCTGCATCAATGATTTGATTGTCCGGAAGTGCCTTGGACAAAACCTGTAACACTGAAAACTGCAAATCGCGGCAGCTATGATTTGCAGACTTCAAGTGACTGATCATTCCCTTGTTGTTTCCGTGACCACCCGTAGCGACATAGACAGACCAACGCCCCAGTAGGCCGTCATAGCCATAGGTCGAGCCAACATATCTGTTCCCCGTCTTGGTGTCCACAATCAGATAGACCGCGTTGACCGCAGCCATGGACGCCTGCCACAGTTCATAGTCCGTATCGTTTTCGACGATTTCTTTTAGTTCATCAAAGGATAAAATAAGGTTTTCGAATCCCACAAAAGGCTTCTGGTTCTTTGACTCAATTGCCACGATGGGCTTTTCGGTGGTGGCTTTTTGATGCCACATTCGAGCTGACCCGCCCCAGTCAATCACCAGCTTTCCCTCGTACTCTTTCAGCAAATCCACATATTGCAAATCAAAAAACGCCATTTCGCCACGGTATTCCTTGGATTCACAGTCAGGTAATCCGGCAGGACATACATCCGGTGTATCAGGCACAGAACCATTGACACGATAACAAGAGTGCAGTCTCGCGTATGTACCGCCATCGCTGATGAATGTGATCCAGTAGGAATATCCTTTGCTGAACCCGCCTTTTTGGTGCTGTGTGTATTCATGCGCCATACTGGCTCTATAACATTCTCTGAAACGCTCGTCAGATAATGCATGACGGATCAGCTTGACATCTTTCGGGTCAAGCCCCACATTTTTTAACACATCGGAAAAGTTCAGAATCGCCATGAAAGCCCCTCCTAAAGTCATTCTCTATTTCAAATTCTACCACATACTTTTTCGTTGTAAAGCGCACTTTCCCACTCATGCAGAATTTCCGCCAGTTCCGGTGTCAGCCGCTTGCGGCACTCCTGCCGCAGTTCCTCCGGCACGCCATAGAATGCCTCGGCGATGCTGCCGGTGATGGCGGCGAGGGTGTCGCTGTCGCCTCCGAGGGATACCGCCGTGCGCAGCGCGTCCTCAAAATCGGTGCTTTCCAGAAACGCAGTGATAGCCTGTGGCACGGTCTCCTGACAGTTCTCTACATGGTGGTAGTTTGGACGGATCTCGTCGCAGGTGCGGCTGAGATCATAACCAAACTTGCGCTCCACATGTGCCTTGATCTCCGCCTTGCCGTGACCGGTGCGGGCGAGGAAAATCGCCGCAGCGACAGCCTGTGCGCCCTTGATGCCCTCTGGATGATCATGCGTCACCTCGGCGGTGAGCTGCGCCAGATGCAGCGATTCTGCCATGTCCTTCCAGCCATGCGGCAGACGACACCCGCATGGCGCTGCCGTTGCCGTAGCTCTGGTAGGGCTGCGGGTCGTCCTCATAGAGCCAGCCGCCAAAATGGGTGCCATAGCCCCGGTCGGGATAGGCACGGCCCAGTTGCTGCATCTCCCGCACCAGTGCTGCTTTGATGGCGGCATCGTCTTGCCCACGGGTGCTGAGCAGCGCTTTCGCTACCGCCAGCGTCATCACCGTGTCGTCGGTGAAGTCGGAACGGCGGCTGAACAGCGAAAAATTCTTCGCCTTATAGTTGTTGCAGTCGAACTCGTAGGGGCTGCCAACGATGTCGCCCAAAATCGCTCCGTACATACGCTTACCTCCCTCTTTTCTGCACGTCCTCGTCGATGCGGCGCTTCCAGTCGGCGCTAAGCGGCCGGGCGGCGCGGACACTGCACACCGCCTCGCTGATGACCTCGTAATTCAGCGCCGTACCCGCCTCGTCGCACTTGTAGTTCACTGAGCGATCCGCACCGATGCCGAAACGTGCCGCCTCCTTTGCCGCGTCGATGTTTGCGCCAAGGAACAGGAATTCCCAGCCGTATCTCTCCTTCTGCCGTTCAATCATGCGGCGCACCCGCTCGTAATCGTAGCGGCGGCTGGCGTTTTCGTAGCCGTCAGTGGTGATGATGAACATCGTCTTTTCCGGCACGTCCTCGCGTCTTGCATACTTGTGGATGTTGCCGATGTGGTGGATGGCGCCGCCCACGGCGTCCAGCAGCGCCGTGCAGCCCCGGGTGAAATACTCCTTCTCTGTCAGAGGCGGCACCTCACAAAGCGGCAGACGGTCGTGGATGACCGTGCTGTCGTTGGCGAAAAGCACCGTGGAGACCAGAGCTTCGCCCGCCTCCTTCTTCTGCTGTGCGAGCATGGAGTTGAAGCCGCCGATGGTATCCGATTCCAGCCCAGACATAGAGCCGCTGCGATCCAGAATAAAAACCAATTCCGTCATAAAAAGCCCTCCTTCGTTTGATTACGCTCACATGGTAGCGCATCTGAAGGAGGGTTTGGTCGCCTGTGGGGCGACATTTATTGGGTTTTCAGCTGTTCCGCCCACTCGGCTTCCTTGAAGCCCACCAGCACGAAGTCATCGCCCACCAGCAGTGACCTGACGACCGTTGCGGACGCCATCCGTATTTCAATCCTCGCGGGGCGCGACGTACCGAGCGCACCCCTTATCTGCGCGAGCCGATATTTCAATCCACGCGCCCCGCGAGGGGCGCGACTTTATCCTATTTCTTTTGGCCCTTGGACTTATGATTTCAATCCACGCGCCCCGCGAGGGGCGCGACCTGCGCATGGATCTCCACGACCGCCTGATCCAGGAATTTCAATCCACGCGCCCCGCGAGGGGCGCGACTGAGGCCGAGCTTGATATGCGTCACGCCGACGAATTTCAATCCACGCGCCCCGCGAGGGGCGCGACTATGGCAGCACCGTGGCGAACATGGACGCGGTGGATTTCAATCCACGCGCCCCGCGAGGGGCGCGACGAGCTTGCGCTGCTGGCGGGAATCAAAATTAAGGATTTCAATCCACGCGCCCCGCGAGGGGCGCGACCTCCGGGGCCGTCCTGCATTTCGACAGCCAGAAAATTTCAATCCACGCGCCCCGCGAGGGGCGCGACGCGCGAAGATGGACGGAGGTGCTAACAATGGCTATTTCAATCCACGCGCCCCGCGAGGGGCGCGACGGGGAGACTACAGCGAGTGACGGAGACTTTCCCTATTTCAATCCACGCGCCCCGCGAGGGGCGCGACGGGGCAGAACGGAGGAATTGACCATGGAGGACAAATTTCAATCCACGCGCCCCGCGAGGGGCGCGACCATGTCGCCCTCGCTGTCCACAGGGTACTGCACGGGATTTCAATCCACGCGCCCCGCGAGGGGCGCGACGTATACGGGCTGACGATCTGCACGGGCTATCGTGATTTCAATCCACGCGCCCCGCGAGGGGCGCGACGTACTTTCGTCTCATATCGCCGCCACCTCTTTTAGAATTTCAATCCACGCGCCCCGCGAGGGGCGCGACAAGACGCTCTCGGCGGTGCTGCCGGTCATCATGATTTCAATCCACGCGCCCCGCGAGGGGCGCGACGATATCATGGTTATGACTGTGATTGACGACAACGATTTCAATCCACGCGCCCCGCGAGGGGCGCGACAATTGACAAGGTAAAATGCCCCAAAACGGCAGAAATTTCAATCCACGCGCCCCGCGAGGGGCGCGACAAAGAAGGACGCACGGTGACGGTACCGTACTGCAAATTTCAATCCACGCGCCCCGCGAGGGGCGCGACCGGTCTTTGACATCAAGATCAAGGCACAGAAAAAATTTCAATCCACGCGCCCCGCGAGGGGCGCGACTGGAGGGCTGAGAGATGCAGAAAATCAACATCAAATTTCAATCCACGCGCCCCGCGAGGGGCGCGACGGTCCCGTTCCAGCTGCAGGCCATTGAGGTGGACATTTCAATCCACGCGCCCCGCGAGGGGCGCGACCGGCCAGCGGGGCCGGATCCTCCAGCCCTGCGTTATTTCAATCCACGCGCCCCGCGAGGGGCGCGACTTGTCAACGGCACGGGCTACGAGGTCAAGAAGGATTTCAATCCACGCGCCCCGCGAGGGGCGCGACCGGCCAGCGGGGCCGGATCCTCCAGCCCTGCGTTATTTCAATCCACGCGCCCCGCGAGGGGCGCGACTTGTCAACGGCACGGGCTACGAGGTCAAGAAGGATTTCAATCCACGCGCCCCGCGAGGGGCGCGACCGGCCAGCGGGGCCGGATCCTC
>OGWZ01000674.1_pt1 | contig 36197 bp, 39 predicted proteins | sample 1576141 | NCBI WGS metagenome assembly OGWZ01 (sample SAMEA3541512, study PRJEB24748) | human gut metagenome | biome: human gut; feature: human-associated habitat; material: faeces | place: China | collected 2012
GCTGGAAGATAGTCCGCAAAACGGGCGTATCTTCCAGCCATCTTCCATCTTTTTCTCGGTATCTACCAGCCCGAGGCTTTATTTTCCCATTTCTTTAAACTCATTATACACAGCCAGACCTTTTACTGTCAGGAGGTATTTCTGACGCGGATGGCGGGGGGAGTCGGGATATAACATACTAACATAGCCTTCATTGATTGCAGGATTCAAATAGAGGCTTATGAAACTTTTTCTCTCTTTAAGTTCTAAGGCTGTAAGCATTTCTTTTACAGACATCTCAACATCTCCGATTGCAAGAATCAGCTTCATTATATACTGGTTGTTTGTATGCAAATAGTCGAGAACTTGTGGGGTACTTGTGGGGTTTTCGTCCTTTACTTGTGGGGTACTTGTGGGGTCGGCAAAGTTTGGCTGCACCTTCCAATCATCAGTAGCATTGATATGGAGATACCGGTTACGAAGATCCCATTTGTCGCCTAATATCATATTACGAAAGAAATGTTCAAGATATATAGTTGTATAGTCTATACCCGTACAAGCGTTTTTATAGTTTGCACGAACCAATGCGTTTCTGAAATACCAAGAGTGTTGAGCAAAGAGGTCGTTGTTCACTTTGAAGCCTATTGAACGGAGGTACAATATGGTAAAAACTGCTGTTGTTCGGGTGTTACCCTCACCAAAAGGATGTATTTGCCATAGTCCTGATACAAAGCGTGTGATGTGGCGCACCATTTCGTCCGATGTGATGCCTTTGTAGCTGAACGCACGCTCCTGAGCTATGTCATAATCGAGCGCTCTTCTTAGATCCTCCCAGTTCAGATAATTCACCGTATCGCCGTCAAGTACCCATTCTCGTTTTGTAATGTCGTAATCGCGCAGTTTGCCGGCGTGCTTGAATACATCCTCAAATACACGCCTGTGTACGGATATGTATCCATTTGTGCTGAAGTCCAATGCTTTTGAAGACAGAATCTTTGTGATGTTGGCTGAAACTTTATCAGCCTCTTGCATATCATTCTCGCCAGCCTCGCGCAGAGTTTTCGACTGGTAATAACTCTTGATGAGTTTGCGTGCTTCGTCAATGTCTATTTCGCCCTCAATATGCCTGCAAGCTGTAGTTTTCAGATACTCTGAGGTCTGCAAACCATCTACGGCTTGCAGTCCTATAGCAGTCTGCCATATACTGGCTTTCTCTTTCTTGCTCGGTTCTCCTTGACGAATGTATTCGTCAAAGTCGAGATATGGTTGCTTGCTATTATTGTTCATAATCTAATTTTTTATATCATTTTGGGAGTGTTATACAGGATACAAATGTACATAATTCCGCTGAAAGTAAAGTAAAGAAAGCGGGGAAAATGCGGAGGCTTCGTTACAATCGTAGCTTTATTTTATCGGCAGCTCTCTGCTATTTTTGTGTGTGAGATAAAGGTAGAACACGCTGACAATCAGTGGCACTACGGCAAGCTCCGTGGCGAGCTGAAAGATGCGCTGATAGTCGGCGATGGTGAGCATGAGGCTGGCTAATGCGCTAACGATGACGAACGGCGTGGCGATGAGCGTGCGTGCTATGGCGTGGCGCAAAGTGCTGTCGGGCATGTTGCGCGTGAAGCGCACCACCACCTGCTTCACCATGCTAAGAGCGAAGCCCAATGCGGCGTGACCCGCAGCCAGCGAGGCGGATACTATGCTGAGTGGCGCTGCCGTGTTGTAGCTGAGGAAGAGCAGTGCGGCGCCCGGAACGGCGAGCAGTAGGGCTGAGGGCAGCAGCCAACGACGCAGTCCGTGGCGGCGTATGGCGTATATGCCGAGAATATAGCCGACGGTGATGGCGATGACGGCTGCTGTGCCTTGCGCGTAGGCGAACTCCTGCGGCGACATGCCCAGTCCGTCGTTGTGCGGCTTGGCTATGACGAAGAGTGGGGCGGTGAGAGCGAGCAGCGTTTCGGGCAGCAGGAAGAGTGGCAGAAACATCAGTGTGGCGATGTCGTCCTTGCGCTGCAGCATACGGCGCATAGTCACTCTGAACTCGCCGCGATGCAGACCCATCGTAGGCTTCGGCTTGGCGTAGCCGTGTGGTCCGCCGGGCAGGAAGAGGGTGTGCCAGAGCCACAGAAACAGTTCCATGCCTGCCATCACGTAGAACACAAAGCTCCACGAGTAGCGTATGTTGCGTGTCACGACTTCCATATTGCCGCCCACCATCGCCATTATGCCGCAGCCGAAGAGGAGGGCCATAGTCAAAAATCCGCAGGATTTTTGACTATGGAATGTTGTTGTATTGTTGTGTTGAGGTGTTGAGATTTGAGGTGTTGTGGTGTTGAGGTGTTGAGATGTTGAGGTGTTGAGGTTGAGATGTTGAGGTGTTGATGTTGAGGTGTTGAGATGTTGAGATGTTGTGCTTGGTTGGTGCACTTGAGACAAGTGCACCCCCTGGGGCGTGTCGACATAGAAGCGGTGCAGGGCGATGTTGTAGAACAGAGCCGAGCAGACGAAGAACGGCATGAAGCATGCCGTGCCCAGCAGCCAGTAGCTCGTATGGAGCGTGAAGGCTACGGCGGCGAGCGAGAGAGCGGAGATGAACTGTGTGGAGAGAATCCATACCTTTGTGGTGCCCCAGAAGTGGGTGACTATCATCTCGAACAGCGGGCGCAGCAGCACGGGCAGACATAGCAAGGCGATGGCAAGCGCTGTGTCGGGGGTGTCAAGTCCCATGCGGCGCAGCATCACCATCGTCAGAACAAGCACAGACACAGCCAATCCATCACCGAACATCAGCGACGGAAACCACAGGCAGCGGGTCTTTGCACCTCTGCGGTGTGTGCGGTAGGTTGTTTTCTTTTGCTTGTCTGTCATTATTTTTTCTTTCCGAACTCGGGGTCAATCTTCAGGAACGCCGTCACGAGGAACGTGATCAGGCAGCACGCCATCACGAAGATGAAGAACATCTTGTAGCCCATGATGTCCTTAACGTAGCCCGACACCATGCCCGGCAGCATCAGTCCGAGATAGGAGATGCCGGTGCATATAGAATAATGTGAGGTGCGGAACTTGCCCTGACTGTAGTAAAGCATGTAGAGCGTCAATACGGTGAAGCCCAAGCCGTAGCCGAACTGCTCCACGAAGAGGCACGACGATACGACCCATAGATTGGAGTCGAGCGTGTAGCTGAGGTATATGTACACCACATCGGGCAGTGTGATGGCGCATACGAGCGGCCACAGCCAGCGCTTCATGCCGTCGCGACTGACGAGCACGCCGCCGAGTATTCCGCCTAAGAGCAGTCCGATGAGTCCCACCGTGCCCTGCGCCAGTCCGTACTCCTCGGGTGTCAGAGCCATTCCGCCTTCGGCTGTAGGTCGCATGAGGAACGTCTTTGTCATCGTGTTCAGCAGAGCTTCCGGAAAGCGGTAGAACAGCAGGAATAGCATCACGAACACCGTCTCCTTTGTGCCGAATTTGCAGAAGAATGTGGCGAGCATCGTTTTCAGTTCGCTTGCCACCTCTCCAACGCTCTTCTCCGAGCTGACGTCGTCGGCAGGACGCGGCATCATACGGCAGTGGTAGAGCCAAATGCCGATGAAGAGTGCCGCGAGAGCGTAGAAGATGAGCGTCCAGGTGTAGACCACCGGCATCTGCAACTGATGTTCAAGGAAGCCGGCGAGTGACACGAGTGCGCCGTTCACGAAGATGACGGCGAGTCGATAGAACGTATTGCGCAGTCCGACGTACTTCGCCTGGTTGTGCTCGTCGAGCTCTATCATGTAGAAACCGTCGGCAGAGATGTCGTGCGTAGCACTGGCGAACGCCATAGCGAAGAGGAAGAACATCGTGCCCTGGAACCAGAACGACGTAGGCAGCGTGAAGGCGATGCCAGCCAGCGCACTGCCCATGAGCAGCTGCATCGTGAGCACCCACCAGCGTTTTGTCTTCAGCAGGTCGATGAACGGACTCCATAGCGGCTTCACCACCCAAGGCAGAGCCAGCCAGCCCGTGTAGAGTCCTACCTCAGCATCGCTCAGTCCCATCTGCATCAGCATGACTACCGACAGGGCTGTAACGACAACGTTTGGCAGGCCTTCTGCGAAATATAGTGTGGGAATCCATGCCCACGGATTAGTCTTTTTCAATTATTAATTATTAATTATTAATTATTAATTATTGCCAAAGGCAATTTTGAGTTTTGAGTTATGAAATGTTGTTTTGTTGAGGTGTTGTTATGTTGAGAAATGTACTAATGTCACCATCTCAACACCACACCACCTCAACATCCTTTCACCACTTCACCATTACTTATATATCCTCTTTATCTCCGCTCCGCGATAGTAGTGCAGCAGGATTTGGTCGTAGTTATAGCCCTTGGCGCCCATTACTGCAGCACCAATCTGGCAGAGTCCCACGCCGTGTCCCCATCCTGCACCCGTGAGTCGGAATGTCTGCGGCACGCCGTCCTTTACGTCCTCCTTGTCTACGACGAACGCGCTGCTATAGAGATGCGTATCGCTCAGCGTACGGCGTATCTCCAGTTCCTTACCGATAGTGAAGGTGCGCTCCGAGCCCACAATCTTCAGGCGGCAGATGCGTCCGCTGCTGCCACGCTCCACCGGCACGAGGTCGAGAATGTCGCCGAACTCCATCTTCAGACGCTCTGTGATGAGGCTCTTCAGCTCGTCCTGCGTGTATGTGACGTGCCAGCGATAGAAGTCGGTAGTCTCCTGGTCGTAGTCGTTGAGCACCTCTGAGAGTATCTTCTTGTCGTCGGTGTTGCAGAACGACTCCGGCGCTGTGCGAATCCAGCGTTCGGCGTTTTCCTCTACGGTCAGGTCGGGCAGTTCTGCGGCTGCGGCGTTGCTGTATCCGCAAGAGCTTGCGTCCGCCACGTCGCGTATCGCCGCAAGATACGGTTTCTTCACGTTCTCCCAGCAATACTGGAACTCCTCCGTCGCACCACCGCAGCACTTGCTGAAGCGTGCGTCGCATATCTCGTCGTTGTCCATCAGTATCTGTCCGCGTGTGGCGTGTATAGCCTCCGCCACATGCTTGCTCGTAGCCTTTGTGATGCCCTGATAGCGCTGGCAATGGTCGTCGGCGCATACGTCGAAGATGGTGTGGTCTTCGCGGTCGTACCACTTTATCAGCTCATCGTCCTTGCGTATGAACGAGAAGAAGCCGCTGCCTCCGGCGCCCGTCTGCTGCTTGTGGCGCTGTTCAATCTGCGCCAGCAGCCAGCTGCGCGAGATGACGGCGTGCGCCTTTAGCAGTTCGAGACTCGATGTGGCGCTCATCTCGCTTGAGATGACGCTCTCCAGATACGACTCCACGGGCAGTTCGTTGATGGCGCAGACGCGGTCTGAGTCTACCACGAGTCGCAGCGTGCCCAGGAAGGTCTGCGTCTCCTGACGCTCCCAGTGGAAGTTGACGCCGATTGTGACGTCGTGCAGAGAGAACGAGGCGTCGTTCTGCTGCGGATGGAAAGTAAGCTCGCGATACTGGTTGCCGTTCCACAGAATGCCGCCCTCATGGAACTCAACCACCTGCTCGCCCTCAATCAAGTTGCCCTTAGCCATGTACGGCTTGTTGAGCGAGAAAGATATCTTCGCGCCGCTCACGATGCCTACCGATACGTTCGGCTGCTTGCCTGCGAAGTGGGTGTTAGAAGCGAGGTTGCCCGCTGCAAGTGTGCGCAGCTTCTCGGCTGTCTCGTTGAACGTAGCCGTGTCCATGCCGCACTCCTTCAAGATAGCTACGGCTTCGTCTGCACTGAGCGTGTTGAAATCCTCGCTACGCGGTGTGACGATGAAGCCCGCCATGTCGAGCGAACCCGGACTGACGAGGCGCTTCTGCTCGCCGTCGGCGAAGTAGCAGTCGGGACGATGCTTCGTGCGTGGTATCACCACCACCTGATAGTCGTCGCCGTCGCGCCATGCTATGATGTTCATCATCGGTTCGGTCTCGCCACCGTGCATCGGCAGTGCCGAATAGAGCTTGCGGAAGAGCTGTTCGCCCGTGTGTTGGTCGGTGGTGCGTATAGAGAATACGGGCACGGCGAAGCCGCGTACGGCTGTTATCGCACCACGCTCGTCGTTCTTTATGAGCACTTCGGTGTCGCGGCTCAGTCGGGGCCAGTTGGTCTGCAGCGGCAGCATGCCCGAACAAACAGCCTGGAAGTGCATGTGGTCGGGAGCCGACGCGCCACACTTCGGTCCGTTATAGAACACCGTCAGCGTCGGATAAGCGTTGAGCAGTCGGTAAATCTCGCCATAGTTCATGCCGATGCTCTGCGGACGGTGTGTGCGCAGCGGAATGGTGAAGTGTTGCGGCATGATAGGGAAGGGGTTGACGAGCAGCGTGAAGTTCTTGTCCACCTGCTTCTGCATCTGCTCCTTCGGTCGGTTCTGCTCGCAGAGGAAGCAGGGGCGCTCGGCGATGGTCTTGCGGTCGATATTTGCGCCCGTAGAGACGATGCGTGCGGGGTTGAACTGCAGCTTCAGCGTAATCTCGCCGCACGACAACTCGCGTGTCTTCACGTTGCGCAGGTCGTGGAAGTGCTGTCTGGCATCCTCCCACACCTCCAGCTGGCGGTTGAAGAAGCGCTGCAGCGAACTGTCGGCTGAGGCGTCTGCTGTGCCCTCGGAGAGCTGCTGGCGTGCCGCAATCTCCAGTGTGCGCAGGCGGTCCTTATACAGGTTGTTGGCATTCTGGCGCTCTATGCTGAGGGCGGCGTCGCTGTTGCCGTCCCAGCGGCGGCACAGATAAAGCTCGTCGAAGATTCTGCCGATGCGGTACTTGCGACTGAAGGCGAGTCCGAGAGCGTAGTCTTCGCCGTACGAAGTGTTCGGGAACTGAATCTGTCGCAGGATAGGCGTGAAGAAGGCGCGCGGCGCGCCGAGTCCGTTTATGCGCAGGGCGTTGTTTGGTCCGTTCTGGTCAGTCCACTCCTTGTGGTCGATAAGTCCCGGCGGGAGCGTCTCGAGCTGGAAGTTGCACATGCGGTAGGAGCCCACAATCATCGCAGCCCCCTGCTTGTGAAACTCGTCGACGATGCGCTGCAGCGTCTGCGGCGACGAGTAGAGGTCGTCGCTGTCGAGCTGCACAGCGAAGCGTCCGCAGCGTGCGTCGTCTACAGCCACGTTCCAGCAGCCGCCGATGCCGAGGTCGGTGCGCTCGGGTATGATATGTATGAGGCGCTTGTCCTCGGCAGCAGCCGCTTCGAGGATGTCTGAAGTGCCGTCGGTAGAGTGGTTGTCCACTACTATTACGTTATACTTGAATGTAGTCTTCTGCGCGAGAGCCGAGCCGACAGCGTCGGCGATGGTCTTGGCGCGGTTGAAAACAGGTATAATCACCGAAGCCTCGTACGTGAAGTCCTGCTCGCTGTAGTCGGGCTTCATATACTTCGACGTGTCTACCGTAGCTCCGATCTTGTCGAGGTGCTTCGTAGCCGCCTGTTCCATCTCTATCTGCACCTCGCGGTTGCGTGGGTTGACGTAGTCGAACTGGCGCTCGCCGCTCTTGCGCGAGTCGGTCTCCACCTGCGTGTACAGATACTCGTTAAGATGGAAAATCTGCGACTTGCGGCTTATGTACAGGCGCAAGTCGTAGAAGCCAGCCCACTTGTAGTCGGCGAGATGCTGCTTTGCGGCGTACTCGTGCAGCAGCGATGCGCGTATGAGCACGAGCTGTCCGAAGTCGAAGTCGTCGCGTATGCTACCCGTCTGATAGTCGATGGTAGGATGTTTCTCCTGCACACCGTCCTTCTGTATGTAGCAGTCGGCGTACACCATGCCCGCATTGCTGTCGGTAGCCACGCGCAGCAGTCGGTCGAGCGCATGCAGTCCGAGGCTCACCGGCGTGTGCTTCAGGCTCAGTAGCACGTATTCGGCGTCGGTATGCTCCTCGATGGTGAGCAGCGTCTTTGTCGACGTCAGTCCGTCTATGGTTATCACGGTGCAGTCGCTGATGCTGTCCGAGTCGCTGCACGCGCAGATGTCGCTTGCGTCGCTCACGAGCAGGTTTATATGCTGTGTAGTCTTGCTTTGGCTCAGCGTTTGCAGCGAGTCGGCAATCTCGGCTACATCGTTGCAGGGCAGAAAGCAATCGATTTTTTCTCTCATTGTTATTTATAGTTTTTGCAAGTCCGCAAGAAACGCTTTCAGTGTTATCACGTCTACTTTCGGAAATGATATTTGTTTCAGAATATTGAAGTGATGGTCTTGTGTTACAATATACTTTGCATTGCCAATAATGGCGCAGTCTGTTAATTTCTTTCGTGAAGATTCTCAAAGCTTTCGAACTTTGCCTCGTTCATTTTTCCGTTAGCCCACATAGCGTCTATCTCTTCCTTCGCTTTCTTTGCGAAGAAGTCGGATATCGCTTGTTTCAAGTCAGCTAAAGCCTCGGGACTTTTCACCCATTGCATCATATTGAGTATATCAATCTGCGCATCGTTCAGTACTGTTGCTGCCATATTGTTTGCTTTAAAGTTATTAGTAAATGTCCTTTTATTAGATTAAGATGTGCGCTTCCGCGCAAAATCTATATGCAAAAGTAATGTTTTTTATCTGAAAAACGGAGTAAAAACGGCTTAATTTATGCGTTTGTAGTCAAATGATTTTGGCGTTCGGATTATTTGCAGTAATTTTATACATTGAAAACAAATCGATTACTCTAAAACAACATATTTCGCGATGAACAAGAATATTCTCTTAGCGAGCGCCGCCCTCTCCGTAGTGCCTACGCTCGTGGCTGCGAAGGCGCCTGGAAAGCGTGTGCAGCCGAAACAACCCAACATTATATTTATATTGTGCGACGACATGGGCTACGGCGACCTCGCCTGCTACGGACAGCCCTATATCAGCACGCCCAACATCGACCGCATGGCTGAGGAGGGCATGCGCTTCACGCAGGCTTACGCCGGTTCGCCGGTGTCTGCGCCCTCGCGCGCTTCGATAATGACGGGTCAGCATTCGGGTCACGGACACGTGCGCGGCAACCGCGAGTACTGGTCAGCTGAGCATACCGTGATGTACGGCAACAACGTAGACTTTGCCGTGGTGGGTCAGGAGCCTTACGATCCGCAGCACAAGATTCTGCCCGAGATGCTGAAGGACCACGGCTACACCACAGGCGTCTTCGGCAAGTGGGCTGGCGGCTACGAAGGCTCGCCCTCTACGCCCGACAAGCGCGGCGTAGACGAGTTCTACGGCTACATCTGCCAGTTTCAGGCGCATCTGTATTATCCCAACTTCCTCAACCGCTACTCGCGCTCTATGGGCGACACGGCGGTAGTGCGCGAGGTGATGGAGCAGAACATACAGTACCCCATGTTCGGACGCGACTACCATAAGCGCCAGCAGTATTCGGCACGCATCATACACGACAAAGCGCTCGAGTGGATTGACCGTCAGGACGGCAAGAAGCCGTTCGTGGGCTTCCTCACGTACACCCTTCCTCACGCCGAGCTGGCACAGCCCTACGACAGCATCGTGGAGGGCTACGAGAAGAAGTTCTTCGTCGACAAGACGTGGGGCGGACAGGAGGGTTCGCGCTACAACGCCGTGGAGCATACCCACGCACAGTTTGCCGGAATGATAACGCGTCTCGACCAGTACGTGGGCGAGGTGATGGCGAAGCTGCGCGAGAAAGGCCTCGACAAGAACACGCTCGTCATCTTCACCTCCGACAACGGACCTCATGAGGAGGGCGGCGCCGACCCCGAATTCTTCGGACGCGACGGCAAGCTGCGCGGACTCAAGCGCCAGTGCTACGAGGGCGGCATACGTATTCCGTTCATCGCATGGTGGCCCGGACACGTCAAGGCGGGCGAGGTGAACGACCTGCAGTTCGCCTTCTACGACCTCATGCCTACGTTCTGCGACCTCGCCGGCGTGAAGAACTTCCGCAAGCGCTACACCAACCGCCAGCTCGCGGGCGACGGCTTCGACGGACTCTCCATCGCTCCGACGCTCCTCGGCGACGATGCCAAGCAGCTGAAGCACGACCATCTCTACTGGGAGTTCCACGAGACCGACCAAATCGCTGTGCGCCGTGGCGACTGGAAGCTGATTGTCGTAAAGGGCAAGCCGCGCCTGTACAACCTCGCCACCGATCTGCACGAGGACAACGACGTGAGCTCTGCACATCCCGACATAGTAGCCAAACTTGTAGACGTTATACGCAAGGAGCATGTAGACAATCCGCAGTTCAAGGTGACGCTACCTTATTAATATACTTCTTGAAATCTTGCTGGTTGTCCGTAATGTACTGATAATCAACACTAATCGAGGCGACAAAATGACAAGAGAAACAAATTAGATGTAAACAGATTGAAGATAATATTGGCAGTAACCAAGCGCTCAAACAAGTGGTTGGCAGAAATGTTGGGTAAAGACCAAGTAACCATTTCTAAATGGTGTACCAATACTTGCCAACCAGACTTGGGAACCTTAATACGGATTTCTGATTTGCTAAAAGTGGATGTAAACGATTTGTTGAACAAAGAATGTATCAAAGAATGAGAGACGATATATTGAAACAGATAAAGGCTGGCGAGGTGTCGGGGATTCAGTTCAAGGAACGCATTCTCGACAAATATGATATTGCCTGTGAGTTAGTGGCGTTCAGTAATTCACATGGCGGCAAGTTGGTAGTTGGTATAAAGGATAAGACCGGAGAAACCAATGCCTTGTCGTATTCTGAGGTACAAGAAACAACCAACTTGTTGAGTGACATTGCTTCAGAAAACGTAGTGCCATCCATTCTGATAAAGATAGATACTGTTGAGGTCGAGGATGGCTACTTGATTGTAGCTACTGTGAAGGAAGGACTCAACAAGCCTTATCATGACAACAAGGGAATCGTATGGGTGAAGAATGGTGCCGACAAGCGCAAAGTGTTCGATAATGCTGAACTTGCAGAAATGATGACCGACTGCGGTAGTTTTGCGCCAGACGAGGCAGCTGTTAGGGATGCAACTGTCAACGACCTCGATGCAACGACTATCAAGCAGTTTCTTGGCAACCGTTTTGAAAGAGTTTTGGAAAAGAAAGGCTTGACAGGTGACGCTTTTAATGAAGCATCACTTGATATGATATGCTCTACCATAGCTAAGGGGCATGACTGTGAGAAGATACTTCGCAATCTGCGATTTATCCGTCCTGACGGTACACTGACCGTTGCTGCCATGCTTCTGTTTGGCAAATACACCCAACGCTGGATGCCAATGATGACAGCCAAGTGTATCTGTTTTGCAGGCAATAGTGTCGGCAGTAAGGTGTTCCGTGACAAGGTGAATGATGCAGATATGGAGGGAAATCTGCTTCATCAGTATGACACTATCATGGATTTCTTCACTCGTAATCTGCATAATGTGCAGGTGGGAGAAGAATTCAACAGCATGGGAAAGTTGGAAATACCTTACACAAGCTTAGTTGAGTTCACGGTAAACAGCCTTGTACATCGCTCGTTGAACATGAAAGCCCCTGTTCGCATTTTCATTTTCGACAATCGTGTTGAGATTCACAGTCCGGGTGCATTGCCTAACGGACTCACTATTGATGACATAAAGGCAGGAACTTCCATGCCTCGCAATATGTTCCTTTTTAACAATGCTATATACTTGCTGCCATACACTGGTGTAGGTAGCGGCATCACTCGTGCACTTGACGAAGATATCAATGTCACGTTTATGAATAATGACAAGGCACAGGAATTTGTCATCACGGTTTGGAGAGAAGAAAGTAACCAAGTAGAGGGTGAAAGTAACCAAGTAGGTAACCAAGTCGAGGAAAAAAGTAACCAAGTCCAAGAGTCTGACACTCGACTTAGACACTCTGACACCGACCATGACACTCGACTTAGACACTCTGGCACCGACTTAGACACTTCCGAGAACGACTTAGACACTCGACTTAGACACTCTGGCACCGACTTAGACACTTCTGAGACCGACTTAGACACTCAACTTAGACACTCTGACACTCCAAAAGTGTCATTGTCTAACAAGCAAAGGGACATAGTAAATTTCTGTTCTGTTCCTCGAACCACCAAAGAGATACTTGACAGAATTGGAGTCAGCATGCATTCCAAGAACCGAGAACGTTACATCACCTCCCTTGTTGCAGCAGGATATTTGCAGATGACCAATCCTGAAAATCCTACGGCAAGCAATCAAAAATACAAGAAAGTAACAACAAAGTAGAATAACAATAATAATTTACAGCATTAGTGTCCCATTATCAAATCGTCGCACCCTTAAAATCTCTTGCAAAAGACTGTATTTCAATTAATTCAAAGAGCGATTAGTCCACTTTAACGGGACAGTAGTGATCATAAATAATAAATATGGTTTACCAGATATTCGATACTGGTGTTACTGTAAATTTTATTGGACTTGAATATGCTTATAATTGGGGGCTTATATATGAAATTCCGTAGCAAACACGAATTATATAAGTGGGCAAAAGATAGCATTACGCTAATACATATAAATAAAGATAACGATGAAAAAGAATAAGAAGAAAAGGTGGACAAAGAAAAAAGTCTCTATAAATATAAAGGATGTAATCGGAATGATTTACTTTCTTATCTGTGTGGGGCTTTTGGCTTATTGCTTCATTGCCACTCCTATACTATTGAGCGTACTGAAGAAACATGGCACTAAAACGGAAGCTGTCATAACATCCACTACTATAGGGGGACCCCGCTATACAACGCCTAATTACATATATGAGTTTTATGTTGGCGATAAGACTTACGAGGGAAATTCCCTTGTGGATGAGCGAGATTCAAGTAAAATTGGAACAAAAATCCAAATATTATACTTGGATTGGCTTCCGTGGTTCAATAGACCTATATATTATTGGGATGATTAAGACAAAAAGAATGGTTATGGGAAGAAAAATAGTTGTGGCTATGATAAACATAGCTGTCGGACTTTTTACTGCATATATGTTTATAGTATCTGATAGAGAAACTAAAGTCTCTACAACACAAAGCAATATCGCTTGTGAGATAATAAATTTGGATTTGCGAAGTGGCTCAAGACATCACCCATCGGCAGACATTATTTATCAAGGTAAAAAATACGATACGGTCATAAATAAAAGAGACAGTTTACAGTTAGGATTCAACAACACCACGTTCTTTTACGATGAGAAACTTGATAGAGTTTTTTGTCGTGATTCTGGTATAGAAAGAGGAAAGTATGTGGCTTTTATTTGTTTTCTATTATCTTTTCTGCTTTGGTTAGAGGCAAATAAAGATGTCAACAAGAAGAAAAAATAGACATTAATATTCACTTTCTGTGGATTGCAAATTCACAGGCTAAAATTAATACTACTATGGATAAGAAAGTAAAGCTAAGAGATATACTTGTAGATGTTGCTTTGCAATGGCAAGCAAGTTTTGGGATAGCACCGTCTATTACAAGTTCCATTTCTGAATATGATGCTGCAATGTTGGTTGGTATGTCTGAAAAAGAATACTCTGATTACATGAGAGATAAAACTGCTGTTGCCAAAGGGACGGATTTCGTTTATAAAAATATAAGGTATCAAGTAAAAGCCAATCGTCCAAGCGGTAAAAAGGGAAGTTTTGTAACGATGGTTCCGAAAGCCTCGAACTACGAATGGGACAGGTTAATTTGGATATTATATGACAAAAATTATGTAATGCAAGAAGCCTGGGAATGGTATATGAAAGACTATAAAATGGCGTTTGAAAACAAAAAAAGATTATCTCCCGAAGACTACAGAAAAGGGCACTGCCTGTATCATAGATAACAGAAAATCGTGGATTCAAAAACCACAAAAACGAATAGCTTTATGATAGAAAAAATAATGTCTAAACTTGGAATGGTCGTTTTATGGTGCATTGTCATCATATATGGCATAGGTGTCATCACTCATATCTGCTCGGATATTATCGGTGTGGTCGTGCTTGGCGTTTTGGCTGTTATATCGATTATTTTTGTACTCTATGCCAAAAGATACAAAATATGGTTCAAGAGGCAAGTCAAGATGCTTAGTACGGTTTGTGAGAAGTCGCCCAATGATTCTCACATCATGCCCGAAGAACAATTTACCGAATCTTTTGATTCTGCCAACTTCTTCGTACAATACAAGCCAGAGACTAAGGAGTTCTTTTTCCGCAGCTACTATTACCTTATTTTTCCTGATTACGTCGAGATTTGGAGCAAGGCGGTTAAGGAGGTCAAAGCACTTGTCTCCAAGGAAGCCCCAGAAACAAAAGTTGAAGTGCATTCCGTAGGTCAGCTTGGCAAGTACTTCACGCTGATAATGTCTCCAAAGGATGCCAAGAAAAGTTTTTTGTTGTCCTTAGCTCATTTGTGCATCCGTCTGAGAAAACAACTTCCATGCAACAACAGAATATTGATATACAAGTTCTGTTTCAAGATAAAGGTGTTCGACACGGTTTGCTATGGCGAGTTTGATTGCGTGAGAGTATCAAGGGCTATTACAATTTCTGCAGATGGCAACTATTGCGTAGCTAATGTCGACGTAGATAGTTGCTTTCCAGAAGATTTCATCAAACACAATCCTCCGATGTCTATCATCCTGCAATATGACTTGTATTCGATAGAAACCAATATGTTGGTTAGCAAAGAGGAATTCGATGCCTATTGGGAGAAATGCAAGGATTTATGCGAATCATAATCATTGGAGAACGGTGAGGAGCTATTTTATTTGAAAGATTCCGGGGCAACTGTTTGTTCTCTACGAGTTAAAAAACTTCTTATAAGTAACACTATCTCAAATGTTTCTTTTGAAGACTTGGATAAAGGGTGTAGTCTATACAAGAGTAAAATGTCACATGACAGGTCAATAACATCATCCCCAAGCGTTACAGTTGACAGTTTCCAAAAACGATTTTTTTTGCTGTACAGATAACAAATAACAGATAACAGATAACAGATAACAGTTTCCATAAACCATTTTTCGTTTCAAGCGTTAAATATTACTATTCGCACGGATAAAAAAGTTAAAAAAACGTGTTTGTTTTTTTTGGATAGCAAAGAAAAAAGTATTTTTGTGACATTAAGTCAAACCGTAAAAAAACATGAGTATGAAAAGAATATTTTTTATGTTTCTTGCCCTCTTGTTGTGTGTAATGGTACAAGCACAGGACAATGTTGAAATTACCTTAAACAACGGGAATGTGGTTAAGGGAGTCACAAAAACTTTATTTATGCTTGATGATGGTGATGTCGTTGTTGCTAAAGATTCCAAGTCTAGAGAAAAGAAAGAATACAAATCTACAGAGATAAAGAGCATTAAGTACTACGATTCAAAATCTAAAGAATGGATAAAGTTCGTTCCGCTTATGGCGCAAAAATCATTGCCAAGCGTTTGGAACAAAAATCCAAAACCATACAAAACTCCGATATTCCTCAAACCTGTGTATGAAGGGAAAAATGTGTCTGCCTATATACACTATATCTCAACAATAACAAATACCAAAACATTACATTTGGAAGGCACAAACTATGTTTTCTATTTTAAGGTAAAGAATGAAGATGTGGCAAAGGGTTATTGGATGGGAAGTAGTATTGGTGCGAAAATGTTGCTTAAAATTGTATTTAAGCCATATCCTGTGATGAAAGAAACTGTGTCTAATTTAGATACGAAAGAATTTGATAAAGATCCTATTTCGTTAATAAGGACTTTTGATAGTCTGTTGAAATAGAATATCTGTTTTAAGTATTCTAACTGTGTATAATTGTCATAAGGCAAAGTGATTTTTCCTTATGACAATTGTTTTCATCCTTGAAAAGAAATATACTATAAGAGTTCATATCTCTCTACATGTTAAATTATTAATTGCTGATAACTATGAGACTGAAGCCAAAACTCCTCAATGCAATAATATTAGGATTGACAATGTTCCTTTCAATGCAAACCACTTGTGCTGCTTGCAACCCATCAATGGCCATTCAGCAAAAGAAAGTGGCAACTGTTGGCAAAATGAGGGTTGCCATTAGCAAAAAGAGAGTTGTCAAGAGCAAGAAGAGAACCTATCGCAAGGCTTCGGCGCGTAAATATTCGCATAGGGAACTGAACGCCATTATGCGGATACTTGAGCGGAAGTTCCTGTCGGAAGACAAGACCCCGGCCTTGCGAAATGTTGTTGGATTTGGAATGGGATCCAACTCCATTGATGTTGCGCTCCGTTGGAACACGAAGGAGAAGCAGCTGGAGTTTCGTAGGCAGATTTACAACTCGCCCGCCATCAGGTTTGAGGGCAAGTTGGACCCTATCATCGACAACAGGGAAGGCGTGAGCACCTACCAAGGCATCTCACTCAAGGCGGAGAAGCCTTCCTATCCATTGGGCACCACGGAAATCAGATTCACGATTACCAACCATAGTGGCGAGGAATTTGTGTATGGCGATGCCTATAGCATCACAACCCAAGGAGCGGATGGCAATTGGTTTGTTGTGCCCACCGATTGCTTGTTCACGGCCATCGGTCATGTTTTAAACGATGGTCAAAGCGGCACCATTACTGCCCATCTTTTTCCCGATATTCTTCCCAACAAACCAGGCGTTTACCGCTTTTTTTATGAGGATAGCATAGATGGTGAGAAGGTGCCTTTCATGGCAACCTTTGAGTTGAAGTAAATAAAAAGAATTGTTGCTTATGAAAATACTCTTCAGTTTATTGGCATTTTGTTTATTTGCCTCATGCGTCCATTTCCAAGAGGCGGTGGACACGGTAAGTGTGCGTGTACAATACAGAGTAAAATATAATGAACGCAATATGAAACTCTTGCCCATTTGTATCCACTATGCCATTTATTCTTTTATTTCCAAAAGAACCAATTCAAAGAAAGAGATGCCTATATGAAGTATATAGAATTGTTTTGGAATAGGCTATATTATTGCATTTTCTTTACTGCCTTTAGGCAAGACTGCGTTTATCCTTGTCTCAGTAGTACCTTGTCTCTTTATAAATTACTTTTTCTTATGGAGAAAGGATAAATATCTTAGGTACTGGGAGGTGTTTGCTAAAGATACGCCAGGAATCAGACGAGTATGGTATTGCATAACTTGCGTATGTTTGCTCCTCGTCTGGCCTATATTTATATTTAGCATGATAATAATGTCTAACTAAGAAGAATCAAATAATGGAATATTTACGTCTTTGGGGAATCAATTGCTTAGTTCCATTTTTGCAGATTATATTTCTATTTTGTCTAAATCACGACAGAACATAGCAGATATTCGAGGATCTATGATGGATTATGACAACAAAATGTTATTTTTGTAGCATGGAAATAAGATTAAACCATCATGTATTTGTGCTTTTAACGATAATAGTAATATCGTTAATGTCCTTATCTTGCTCTAATCGTCCAATCTGTGTTGATTGTCGTTTTCGCAATAGGCTTACGCCCTAATCCAAGATGGTCTATGTGCTTCAAAAGCAACAATCAAATCTCGCAAACTCTCTCGATTACTCAGTTGACCAAACATCATAGCAAGCAACTGATTCCAACAAGTGAAATGCTTCACATAGCGGTTTCCATCATACTTGTCAACCAAATGGCGAAACTTGTTATTGTCGAGAAATTCTATCAATTGGGCGAAAACGTATTTGTCTTTGTTCATCGTGCAGTATTATAGATAACTGCAAAAGTACAAATTCAAATCGTCGCACCCTTAAAATATCTTGCAAAAGACTGTATTTCAATTAATTTAAAGAGCGATTAGTCCACTTTAACGGGACAGTAGTGATAGTTCATATAGAGTACCGCAGCGTGGGCACATCATTTCCGCGCTGCGGTAATATTGTTTTTGCATCGCGGTAATCGTGTTACCAGTGCGCGGTAATGCGCTTGCTTGTGGCTTTGGATACGTAAAACGCGGCTTTGGATACGTGAAAGGTAGGTTTGGATACGTAAAAAGCGGCTTTTTCCGTGTTTTTTGGCAGTCAAAACCCTGCCCAACTGCCACTTCTTCACTACTAACTCTGCCATTTCTTGCTACAAACATATTGCAAATCTGTCGCAGAAATGCAAATTTACGACAACTACTTGACTAACATCAAAAATATAAGACAAGCAGGAAAATAATTGATGTTATACTTGTGTGCGAACACAAAAGGCATTAACTTTGCATCAGTAAATAACGAACGAGGTTACGCTGGAAGCGTGGCTGGCGTTTGCCGCAAGGCAAGAAAAGAGAATAGGTAATTAGGGATAACAAAGTAAAAATTAAAGAAAGGGTAACATTATGGTTATTTTCAGTTTTATTTTTGCGATTTGTTGTGCAGCGATAGCTGAACTGGTAAAGGTCAACAACAAAATCAGCCTCAAGAAGTAACTGACTGCCTTCGGGCAAGGTTATGAAAAGAGGTAAAGATGGGAAACACAGAAAAACACAGTAAGGATAACGATTAAAAATTAAAGAAAGGATTAAGATTATGATGATTTTCGGATTTATCTTCGCAATTTGTTGTGCAGCCGTTGCAGAGGCTGTAAATGTAAACAACAAGATCAACCTCACTAAATAAAAGTGAGCTTGCTCAGACAATAGTAATAAAATGAAATATAAGAAGCGGTTGCATGAGCCTTCGGGCACGTGCAACCGCTTTTTGTGTCTGTAGCTTTTACCGCATCATTATTCGGAAAGTCCCTCATGAAAATGTAGTGACATGGCGAAAAGTTCCTCATAAAAGTGTAGTGGTGTAATAAAAAGTCCCTCATAAAAGTGTAGTAATTCGGCGGAAAGTCCCTCGTAAAAGTGTAAAAGACTTGTTTTTGTCGCTGATTATCAGTATCTTTGCATCGTGTAAGACAAATGACAATTTGTTATGGAAAGATTTATAATGGACGATTTGGTCAGGTGGAAGAACCGTAACGACCGCAAACCGCTGATTTTGCTTGGAGCGAGGCAGGTTGGCAAGACATATATACTAAAGGAGTTCGGCAGGCGCGAATACGAGAATGTTGCATACATAAACTGCGACAACAATGCTCTTGCGCGCGACCTTTTCACTCCCGACTATAATATCGAACGCATATTGTTGACCATCGGTGCGATAACCGGCGTGAACATTCAGCCCGGCAAGACACTAATCATAATGGACGAGGTGCAGGAGCTGAAGCGGGGATTGGCGTCGCTTAAGTATTTCTGCGAGGATGCGCCGCAATATCATGTTGCGGTGGCAGGGTCGTTGCTCGGACTTACGCTTCATGATGGCGATTCGTATCCGGTAGGAAAGGTGAACACGCTCAATATGTATCCGATGACATTCGAGGAATTTCTGCTTGCGCGCAACAGGAAACAAATGGTAGATTTGCTGCAGGCGCAGCGTTGGGACTTTGTGAAAGGATTGCGAACACTTTATATACAGCATCTGCGTGAGTATTATCTGGTGGGCGGTATGCCTGAGGCGGTAGACAAATTTGTGCAGACCAATGACGCCAACTTGGTGAGGGAAGTGCAGAACGAGATACTTGCAGCCTACGAGAAGGATATTTCAAAACACGCACCTGCCGAGCAGGTGATGCGCATCGGGCAGGTGTGGCATTCCATTCCTTCGCAACTTGCTAAGGAAAACCGCAAGTTCATATACGGAGTTGTGAAGAAAGGTGCACGTGCGAAGGATTACGAACTTGCTATACAGTGGTTGCTGGATGCAGGACTGGTATATAAGGTGAACCGCGTAACAACGCTTGCTATGCCATTGAAAATACACGAGGAAATTTCTGCGTTCAAGCTGTTTATGCTCGATTGCGGACTGCTTGGAGCGATGAGTCTTACTCCGCCTGCCATGCTTCTTCTGCCAAGCACAGACAATAGCGGCAAAGGCGATTTCACGGAGAATTTCGTTTGCTCGCAGATGAAGTCGTTGTCAGATCTGCCAGTGTTCTATTACAGCAAGGACAACAGTCAGCTCGAACTCGACTTTGTCGTTCAGGCAGACACTGCGGTTTGTCCGGTAGAGGTGAAAGCAGAAGAAAACCTACAGTCGAAGTCGCTCAAGACGACGCTTTCCGAAAAACCCGATATGCATGGTCTGCGTTTCTCAATGAGCGATTATCGTGAAGAAGGCAGGTTGACAAATGTGCCGTTATACGGAGCAAGATCTTTCTTGAAGGCGCTTAAACAATAGCAATTGATTGTAATGATACAATAAAACCGCAGTTTCTGCGTTATAAGTATTACGATGAAACATATTCATATATATATAATAATGTGTGTGCTGGGCGTGTTCGGCTTAAGCGCATGCGACGATATCGACGATTTCACAACATCGCCGAACAACCTGCTCACGTTCTCTACCGACACGGTGCGCATTGACACCGTGTTCTCTACCGTGCCGTCGTCGACGCGCGACTTCTGGGTGAGCAACCGCTCGGGTAAAGGACTGCGCTGCACGTCGGTGCGCCTCGAAGGAGGCAACCAGAACGGATTCCGCGTGAACGTTGACGGCGTATATCTGAGTCCGGAACAGGGCTATAAGGCGAACTACATAGAGGTGCGCAACAAGGACAGCATACGCGTGTTTGTGGAAGTGACCACAGCCGTGAACCACGGGGACGCACCGAAAGAACTGAACGACCGCCTCGTGTTCGCACTCGAGAGTGGAGTGGAGCAGAAGGTGGTGCTCAACGCATGGTCGTGGGACGCCGACTTTGCACGCAACAAGACCATCACGACCGACTACACCATAACAGCCGGCAAGCCGCTCGTAGTCTACGGACCGATGACCGTAGAGGAGGGCGCCACGCTCACCATAGCGCCGGGCGCTACGCTCTTCTTCCACGACGGAGCGGGCATCGACGTGAAGGGACGACTCGTATGTAAGGGCACAGCCGAACAGCCCGTAACGTTGCGCGGCGACCGACTCGACTATATGTTCGACTATCTGCCTTACGACCGCATGAGCGGACTGTGGAACGGCGTACACTTCATGGAGAAGTCGTACGACAACCGGATGGAGTTCACCGACTTGCACAGTGCGTTCAACGGCGTGCGTGTCGACTCGTCGGACGTGGCGCGGCAGACGCTCACCATAGCCAATTCTACCATACACAACTGTCTGGGACACGCGCTGTATGTAGAAAATTCGAAGGTGACGGTAGAGAACTCGCAGCTTACGAATGCGCTCAACAACTGCCTCGGCGTGGAAGGCGGCGACGTGCTGGTGAACAACTGCACGCTGGCACAGTTCTATCCGTTCGACTCCAATCGTGCCAGTGCGCTCAACTTCTCGGCTCTGAAGCATCCGCTGCAGCAGTTCGTCTGTCGCAACACGCTCATCACGGGCTACAGCGCCGACGAGATGATGGGCGGAAAGCCCGCGAAGGACGCTGCGAACGAGGATGCCGCAGAGCCTAACGCCTTCAACTATCAGTTTGAGAACTGCGTGATACGCACACCTGAGGTGACGAAGGAGGAAGAAAAGCCGCACTTTGTGAACGTGGTGTTCGAGGAGAAGGAGAACGCCGACTCGGTATGCACCAACCACTTCAAGAAGGTGGACGGCGACAAGCAGGACTACGACTTCAGACTCGCCAAGACATCGGTGGCTATCGACCGCGCCGACCCAGCTACGGCTACAAAGACCGACCGCAACGCCATGCCGCGCGACGAGCGACCCGACGTCGGAGCATACGAATTCAAGGAGGAGAAGACCGAAGAACCGAATCCGCAGGAGTAAGTATCTTCACCATCTCACCCCATCATCATCTCACCCCATCACCACAACACCATCTCACCAACAAATCTCACCACCTCACCACAACAACATCTCACCACCTTTAACTATGAAAGAAATTGACATTCACATCCGCGTTGAGCACTATCAGCTTGACGAACTCAACACTGCTGACCGCGAACTTGTAGACCTCGCGCTGAAAGCAACCCACGGCGCATACGCCCCGTACAGCAACTTCTACGTAGGAGCCGCGCTACGCCTCGCCAACGGCATCATCGTGACTGGCGCGAACCAGGAGAACGCAGCCTTCCCCTCAAGTCTGTGCGCCGAGCGTACAGCCCTCTTCGCCGCACAGGCAAACTATCCAGACCAGCCCGTTTCGACACTCGCCATCGTAGCGCGCAACGCAAACGGACTGCTCGACGAGCCGGTAAGCCCCTGCGGAGCTTGCCGCCAGGTGATACTCGGCGTAGAAGACCGCTACAAGCAGCCCATACGCGTGCTGCTATACGGCAAGAAAGGCGTATACAGCCTGCAGTCGGCTAAAGACTTGCTGCCCTTCTCGTTCGTAGACGACAGCATGAAATAGACGTAGTAACAAAATTTATATCAATGATATAGCCTTCTTTGTTCTTTTTTTAGTAATTTTGCACACTGGATTAGAATATACGCAATTTTTATATTAAAGAAAGAACAAAGAAATAGCAAAATAAAATTATGAGCAAACAAGTAGAAAAAATCAAGGAACTGGTCGCTAAGCGCGAACAGGCTCGTCTCGGTGGCGGCGAAAAAGCCATTGAGAAGCAGCACGCACGCGGCAAATACACAGCACGCGAGCGCATCGAGATGCTCGTCGACGAAGGCTCATTCGAGGAGTACGACATGTTCAAGAAGCATCGTTGTACTAACTTCGGTATGGAGAAGAAGCACTACTATGGCGACGGTGTCGTAGCTGGTAGCGCTACAATAGGCGGCCGTTTGGTTTACGTATATGCTCAGGACTTCACCGTCAACGGCGGTTCGCTCTCTGAGACAATGGCGCAGAAGATTTGCAAGGTGATGGACATGGCTATGACTATGGGCGCACCGGTTATCTGCATGAACGACTCGGGCGGTGCTCGTATTCAGGAAGGCATCTGCGCTCTCGCTGGCTACGGCGAGATCTTCGAGCGCAACATCCTCGCTTCGGGCGTCATCCCGCAGATCTCTGCTATCATGGGTCCGTGCGCAGGCGGTGCGGTTTACTCGCCGGCTCTCACCGACTTCATCATCATGAAGGAGCAGACTTCATACATGTTCCTCACAGGTCCGAAGGTTGTGAAGACCGTAACGGGCGAGGATATCGACGCTGAGCACCTCGGCGGTGCATCGGTTCACGCTACAAAGAGCGGTGTGACACACTTCGCTGCAAAGACAGAGGAAGAGGCTATCGAGATGATTAAGAGTCTGCTCTCGTTCATCCCAAGCAACAACACTGAAGAGGCTCCGCGCGTAGAGTGCAACGACCCGATCAATCGTATGGAGGACTCTCTCAACGAGATTATCCCCGACGACCCGAACAAGGCTTACGATATGTACAAGGTTATCGGTGCAATCACCGACAACGGCGAGTTCTTCGAGATACAGCCTAAGTTCGCTAAGAACATCATCATCGGTTTCGCACGCTTCAACGGTCAGAGCGTTGGTATCGTAGCCAACCAGCCGGCTGCATACGCAGGCGTTCTCGACGTTAACGCAAGCCGCAAGGCAGCACGCTTCGTACGCTTCTGCGACGCATTCAACATTCCTATCGTGTCGCTCGTCGACGTGCCGGGCTTCCTGCCGGGTACAGGTCAGGAGTACAACGCCGTTATCCAGCACGGAGCACAGCTGCTCTACGCTTACGGCGAGGCTACCGTTCCTAAGATCACAATCACTCTGCGCAAGAGCTACGGCGGTTCGCACATCGTTATGGGCTGCAAGCAGCTGCGTTCAGACCTCAACTTCGCATGGCCGTCTTCAGAGATTGCGGTTATGGGTGCAAGCGGTGCCGTTGCAATCCTCTGCGGCAAGGAAGCTAAGGCTAAGAAGGAGGCTGGAGAAGACGTTAAGGCATTCCTCGCAGAGAAGGAAGACGAGTACACAGAGAAGTTCGCCAACCCGTACGAGGCTGCTTCTTACGGCTACATCGACGACGTAATCGAACCGCGCAACACACGCTTCCGCATCTGCCGCGGTCTGGCACAGCTCGCTACAAAGCGTCAGCAGTTGCCGGCTAAGAAGCATGGTTGTATGCCGATGTAATTTGTTTTACATGTAGACGAGTAAACAAGTAGACAAGGTTATACAAGTAAACAGGTTACAAAGTATGGACAAGAATATATATGCTGCCATTGCCATGGCTCTATACGAGTATCAGGGCAACAACGTACACGATAAAGAACCGGGCTTCATCACCATACAGCCGCGTCAGACTATGTGGAACGCCAAGTTCTTAAGTTTAACAGCAAAACCATAAAAAGAAATGAAAGAATTTAAATATACAATCGACGGCAAAGAGTACAAGGTGCAGATTGAGGACGTAGAGGGCAACATCGCTGACGTAACAGTCAACGGTGATGCTTTCAAGGTCGAGATGGAGCAGGAGGCTGAGCCTGAGAAGAAGAAGGTAGTGCTCGGACAGCCGGCTGCTGAGGCAGAGGAAGGCGAGACAGCAAGCGCTGCTAATGTGAACACAGCCAACGCGCTCAAGGCTCCGCTGCCGGGCGTCGTAACCGAAATCAAGGTTGCTGTAGGCGACGAGGTGAAGGCTGGCGACGTAGTCGTAGTGCTCGAAGCTATGAAGATGGCTAACAACCTCGAGGCTGAGAAGGCTGGAAAGGTTACTGCTATCTGCGTGAAGACTGGCGAGAGCGTGCTTGAGGACTCTCCGCTCGTTGTTATCGAGTAATTCGGTAAGCCGATACAGAATGTCTGACCTTTCTGGGTTAGATATATATAATGTCAGACCTTTCTGGGTTAGATATATATAATAAGGTTGAAAACGCAATATTGTATAATATGTTGCGTTTTCAACCTTTTTTAGTTTCTTTAGCCGTTGAATAACGATAGATGTATATTATTGTTTTAATATGGATGTTATTTGTGTATTATTGGGCTGATCTTGTTAAAATACGTAAATTTGAAACGTCTGAAATAAAAAATTTTAACTTATACTTGTATGTATTATAAAATATTCGTATATTATGCGAGCATAAATTGGCATAACTAATTAATAATTTTAAACATACTTATTATGAAATCATCATTTCTACGTGTTTTATTTGTAGTGTTGTTCGTATGTGGAGCAATCACAGTGTCTGCACAGAAGCAGACTGAAGGCAAGTCTTCAGTATTCATCGATTATTTTGCTCATCCGTCTAACGTGAAGGATTCTTGGGCTGAGGCTCTTCGCAGCAAAGTGATCGAAGGCATCCAGGAGACTAATCGCGTTCTTATCACTGACGTTGATGCAGAAGACGCTTTGAGAGTAGAGAAAGCACGTCGTCAGAATGGCGAGCTGTCGGCAGCAGGCGACGCTTCTCGTCTCGCTGTGATGACACAGCTCGGTGCAAACTATCTGTTGCAGGGCACAATCACATCATTGTCTGTAGACCACAAGCGTTCTGACGACGGCAAGTCGGAGTGGTATGCTGCTGTAGTAAACTATACATTGAAGGTTGTTGACCCGAAGAACGGCACAACTATTGCTTCAAAGACATTCAAGCATGGCGAGAGCATAGCAGAAATGGCTACTGGCGATACACCGGACGCCGCTGCTGTAGACGTTGCCAAGTTCGCACGCAAGGCTGTACGCGCTTTGGTTGACGAGGCTTTCAAGCTCAACGGTACAATCCTCGAAATCAGCGCTACAAAGGGTGATGAGGCTAAGCAGGTGTACATCAGCCTCGGTTCTGCTCATGGTGTAGGCAGCAAGGCACGTTTCAAGGTCTTCGAGCTTCGCACTGTTGCTGGCCGCAACTCACGCAAGGAGATCGGCGAGCTTAAGGTGAGCGCTGTTGAGGGCGAGGACCTCACACTTTGCGACGTTGTAAAGGGCGGCAAGGAGATAAAGGCTGCTATGGACGCTCAGCAGAAGATTGAGGTTGAGGTGTTCCATAAAGTATCATTACTTGACAAGGCAAAGAAGGTAATCTAATTAGACTTTGTTTATAAAAATGGCATGACTTCATTGAAAAAATGGAGCCATGTCATTAGTTTATATCGGCACGAAAACAGAAATATTTTATCTTTTTTAGCTATGACCAGAATAATCATATCTCTTTTATTCGGACTCTTCTTCTGTACAAATATAAATGCAGAAGTCTATTCTACCGATGCTACATTGGTGTCGCAGGACGGTAATATAATCACAGTACGTTCTTCAGCCGTTGCCGACAAGAAGAAGGACGCTGCGCTGCTGGCTGCCAAGTCGGCTTTTCATACTCTGTTTCATGCTGGTATAGAAGGCGTGAAGGACGGCACGCCTATGGTTGCTGTGGAGCGTAACGACTACGACTACCGCTTCTTCTCGGAGTCGCGCTACATCAACTACATCACAAGCGAGGTGAAGACCGTTGGCGACAAGAAGGTAGGCAACAAGGTGCGTGTCACGGTGCAGCTCTCGATAAACGTGAAGTCGCTTATCGCCGACTTGCAGCATAACAACATGTCGATATCTCCGTCGTGGGGCGTGGCAAGTGCAAAGAAAAGCACATCGGCGCTCAACCCTACTATCGTTATTGTACCTGGTCTGAAGGCGAGCAAAGGCTCCGACTTCCAGGCTATGCTTGAAGCCATTGACGCAAGCGAGGCAAAGAAATACGCTCTCGACAAGATGACTGGCGAGTTTACAAAGAAAGGTTACAAGACTCGTAACTTCGTATCACAGTTGCGCAACTCGAAGAAAGACGAGATGATGCGCACAGAAAGCCAGTCGGACATCAATACAATGATTGTGCAGCAGCTGCCTGGCGACATCATCGTCACCGTTGATGCAGCGGTTGTTACAGATGCAAACAACCAGATGGAGTGTCAGTTGAGCATAAGCGCTGTGGAGAGCCAGACAAACGGCAATCTTGCTTCTGCTACATTCCCCAGCGGAAAATACTATAAAGGCAATGTGAGCGAGTCGGAACTCGTCGACTATGCCTTCAAGAAGATAAAGGCAGACTTCTTCAACCAGATAAAGACATCGTTTGAGGCTATGGTGAGCCAGGGCAGAGAGGTGTATGTAGACATGACAATCTCTAACTCTATCGACGATTGGGACTTCGATCAGGACAGTCCGTCTACCGGCGACAACTTCAAGGATGTGCTCGACGAGTGGTTGCGCAGCCATGCGCAGAACAGCGTCTATGACATGAGCAACAACACCGATAAGTATATACACATGACCGTGAACATCCCGTTGTGGAATGTGGAGCGCGGACGCTCTTACACGTTGTCTAACTTCAGCAGCGACTTGAAGAAGTTCCTCAAGACTCAGTTGGGCGATGGCTATAAGGCTTCTGTAACGGCACAGGGACAGAAGCTCGAAATTATGATTCAATAACTCTATATAAAGGTGTTTTTATGAAAAAGACATTCTTACAGATCATATTCCTATTCGTTGCAATGGTAGGATATGCACAAAGCGATATACACTTCACCATATTGAAGTCGGAGACAAAGGGCTTGTCTGAGGATGTTGTTGATGCGCTCGACCTTAAGTTGCACCAGGTGTTCAACCGTAACAGTGCGGCTGCAGCCGATGTGTACAACGTATTCGCAGTATCGCCGTCGTTGTCTCTCGACAAAGTGCTGTCTACAGACGGCGGCATGGTGAGAAATGTGTCTTTGGCTCAAGGCGAATTGGTGCTTATCGCCAAGAACATCATCGACGGTGCAGAGTATTATAGCGTGACGATTCCGGTTCAGGGCGAAGCTGTAGGCAACAAGGAGAAGGCTATGCTCTCGATGGTGAAGAACATAAAGGTGACTGCACCTGCATTCACGCGCTTCATCAATACGGCGCGCAAGAAGATTGCCGACTATTACGCTAACAATTGCGCTTTCATTCTGCAGAAGGCTCAGAGTCTTTACAACCAGAACCGTTATCAGGAGGCTGTGAGCTATCTGTCTGCCGCTACAGCCAACGTGCCTTGCTACGACCAGGCTGCGGCTTTGCAGAAGCAGATTCTTGAGAATATGGACAACACTCCAGAGCCGGTCGTCGTAGAGAAGGTTGTGGAGAAGGTCGTAGAGAAACCGGTTGTAGTGGAAAAGGTTGTGGAGAAGCCGGTTGTAGTGGAGAAGATTGTGGAGAAGCCGGTTGTAGTTGAGAAGGTTGTGGAGAAACCAGTTCCGGTGCCAGCACCTGCCGCTCCAGAGTGCGAGATAACCATCTCTAAGAACGACCTCGACTTCCGCATTCTCAGTTGCACGGGCAATCCTACGCAGAAACGCATCACCATAAAGGCCGAATACGTCAATAATAATGCGAATATCTCTAACGGCGACATCGCAATGAACGTAGTGATTGATGACAATGAGCGCGAACTCACTCGTGAAAATATGGCTGTTACCTCTAACGATTCGTCATACGAATGGGTGAGCATGCCTGCTCGCGTCAAGCTGAAGCACGATTTCTACATCATCAACTACGACCATCCTATGGAGACTGTGTCTTATCTGAAGCTCAAAGTGCGCGATGGTATAGTGGAGATTCGCAACTTGAAGGTTAACTGGTAATAATTAAGTATAATATGAAAAGAATATCATTGGCTTTGTGTCTGCTTCTTGCTGCGTGTTGCATGACATTGGCACAGGACAAGGTGGTGGAGCGTAGCGCAAAGAAGACTCCCGAATGGCTTAACCAAGCCAACGATGGAGCGTTTGTAGTTACAGTCACTGCCAGTTCTCTTGCCGACGCTCAGGTGAAGGCGATGACGGAGGTGACAGAACGCATCATTCTCTCGGTGGCAAGCAATGTCAGTGTGTCGCAGCGCAACGAGTCGAGCGAGGTTGTGGAGAACGGCAGCGTCGATTCGCGCGACGAGTTCACACGTCTTTCAAAGATAAAGTCGGCTAATTTGCCTTTCCTCAAGGGCATTTCGCCAAACAAGATTGCCGGCATCTATTGGCTGCGTATGCTCAACAAGAAAACGGGCAAGGGTTATTACGAGTATTCGGTGCTCTATCCTTACTCGCGCAGCGAGCAACTCACGCTTCAGGCTGAGTTTGAGGCTCTCGACAAGGAGATGACTGCCAAGTACGAACAGCTGGAACAGAAGTTGAACAATATAGAAGCGGTGGAAGACATCAAGACTGCCATCACCGAGCTCGACGCTCTTAAGGCTTACTTCTTTGATGATGTGCGTTTGGAGCAGGTTGACGGCTTGAAGAAACGTTACCGCCAGCTTTATGATGCGCTCAGCCTCACTGGAGAGTTCGTTAAGCATGGCGAATACCACTGCCAGCTACTGTTGAAGGGCATGCCGGTCAAGGTGTCTACGATGCCCACACTGAAGTCGAACTGTGCTTCGCAGCTCAATGTGCGTCCTACAGCCGACGGCAAGTTCGTAATCACATACGACGATAGCGATTGTATTGAGGACGAAGAAAACTTCATCAATGTGCAGTTGCGCCTCGACGGTAAGCGTCTTTCGCATAAGTTCTCGCTGGCTGAAGCCGGCGCAGGCAATGCCGACCAAAGGCTCTCGCTTGTTCCTGAAGGAAAGGTAATGCTGACAGCCGCAATGGTTGACGCAGCCGCACGTGAAGTGACCGATATCACCGTGCGTCTTACAGTCAACAATCGCAATGGCAACAAGTTCGCAGTGAAGAGTCTTGAACTTAATGTGCCCGACCTCGCCGTTCCGCTTATCTTCGACAATGCAGACGCCGTCTATTCTACAAAAGGACTCATCCAGATAAAGATGCTGGCGAAGGGCGATTGCTCGCTGCGTAAGGTGAAAAAGGGCGACTTCGCATTCGTTAACGGCACGCTCACGGTTGTCAATCCCGACACCGGTGCTATCGAACCTATCAAGGTCGCGTTGCAGTATTCGACAAACTGGGAGTAGGCAGGTTAATTTAAAAAGATTGTTTGAAGACGTTTAAGATTTAGTCTGACGACGTTTAAGATTTAGTCTGAGGCTGTTTTGCTCAAAGAGACTTTAATTAAGAAAATAACAAACAAAAATTTATTAATAACCATTTAAACTAACTATTATGAAACAGAGAATTTTTAATGTGTTATTGGCTATAGCCCTTGTGTTCTGCGGCACATCAGTAGCTTTTGCTCAGTCGAAAGCGTTGGCAAAGGATGTAAAGAAGACCTGCAAAGAGTGGAAGAAGGCAGGTTGGTCATTATATGCTACCGCTTCTACAATGGAGTACGCATTGACAAAGTATCGCACATACGTTGAGGCTGACCCTGACAACCACCTCGTGATCACAGGTCTTGCTGTAGGCAAGAACCCGAAGATAGGTCGCGATAACGCCATGATGAACGGCATCACAAGCTATGCAAGCCGTGCAAAGGCTCAAGTCGTAGGTAAGATGAAGAGCATCATGTCTGCTGACGCAAGCGAACAGTCGGGTATGGAGATCGACAAGTTCGGTGCTGCTTACGAGTCGGGCGTCAACACAAAGATTTCTGGTCTTGTAAAGGTACACTTCATGCTCGTTCGCGAGAAGAACGGCGCAAAGGAGTTCCAGGTTTACATGACTCTCGACGAGACTGCTGCTAAGAAGGCTCGCGAGGAGGCTGCAAGAGAAGCTAAGAAGAAGGCAGCCCTCGACGACCTCTCAGAGCAGGTTGAGGAGTTCATCGGTGAGCCGGTACCGGCAGACGAGTAATTTCTTAGAGATGTTTTATCCAATCCGGGGAAGGGTAGACTCGTCTGCTCTTCTTCGGATTTTTTTAGATAATGATTAACTAAACCCGTACAAATGAAAAGATTGATATTATTTGCTTTAGGTGCAACGTGTTGTATGGGGACTCAGGCACAAGTTGTAGACGACGATTTCGACAGCTTCATAAAGACTGAGGTGCAGTCGTTCGACAAGTTCATTGACGATGCCAACAAGCAGTTCATCAGTTTCCTGCGCAATCCTTGGAAGGAGTTTGAGGCAAAGAAGCCGGTGGAGAAGCGCACCAAACCGGAGCCGGTGAAGCCGGTCGTATACGACGAGAAGAAGGACCCGGTGGCGCCACCCGTGGAACTTGATATCGAGGACATCCTCGGACAGTCTACCGGCGAGAGCAAGCAGCGACCGCAGGGCAAGATTAATGACGGCGAGAAGGTTGGCTTTGAAAAGCCGCAGCCTAAGCCTGCTACCCCTACGGCTAAGCCTGCTACCCCTACGGCTAAGCCTACTGCTCCTACGGCTAAGCCTACTACTCCTACGGCTAAGCCTGCTACTCCTACTGTCAAGCCTACGACTCCAGCTCTCAAGCCCGCAACTCCAACAGCTAAGCCTGCAAGTCCTACTGCCAAGCCTACAACTCCTGCAGCCAAGCCAACGACTCCTGCAGCCAAGCCTACGACCCCTGCAGCCAAGCCGACACCTCCAACTACTCCACCAGCAGTGGTGCCGGTGCCAACCGCTAAGCCTTCTGCACCTACAAGCGCACTCTATAAAGAGTCGTCAGAGAAGCAGATGATTAACTACTGCGGACAGAGAATTTACGTAGACAAGTCGCTGAATGGCGTATGCTCTATAGGCAATATGCGCGAGAAGGCTGTTGCCGATGCTTACGAGGCGATGTGCAAGGCCGACTACAAGCCGTTGCTTGCCGACTGTCGTCAGCTGAAGAAAGACCTCAAGCTCAACGATTGGGGTGTGTTCCTCTTTGTTCGCGACGTGTCTAATGCCATTTGTGCCGATGCAAATGCGTCTGTTGTAATGCAGCAGTTCCTACTCAACGAACTCGGATATAAGTCGAAGATGGCGCGCCGTGCCGACCGCGACCAGATGCTTCTCTTCGTAGCGACCGACTGTAAGATGTATGGTCGTCCTTATTTCACTAAGGACGGACTCAACTATTACAACCTCACAAGCGACGAGACCTGCCAGTTCTATATGTGTCAGGAGGATTCGCCAAAGGCAAAGAGCAGTATCGACATGCAGATAACTAACGCTCCGCTGCTCAATTCCGGAATGGTCAACTCCGTACACAAGAATGGTGCGGGCACAGTGGCGGTATCTGTCGACGTTCCCAAGTCGCTGATGCTGTTCTACAAGAGCATGCCGCAGTGCGACTATAGCGTGTATGTGAATGCGAAGGTGAACCCGGCTGTTGCCGATAGATTGCTCTCGTCGCTTGCTCCGATCGTTGAAGGCAAGAGCGAGACCGAAGCTGCCAACCTGCTCATCAACTTCGTGCAGACCGGCTTCAAGTACGCCACCGATCAAGAACAGTTCGGCTATGAGAAACCGTTCTTCGTAGAGGAACTATTCTACTATCCCTACTGTGACTGCGAGGATCGTTCGGTGCTCTATTCATATCTGGTGCGCAACCTGCTGAAACTCGATGTCGTGTTGCTCGATTATCCTAACCATATCGCCACAGCGGTATGCTTCAACGAGAATGTGTCGGGCGATTTCGTCACCGTAGAGGGAAAGAAATACATAGTTTGCGACCCTACTTACATCGGTGCATCCATAGGAAAGGCAATGCCGCAATTCAAGCGTGTGGCTGCCAAGGTCTTGAAATACTAAGACTTTAAAAAATGCAAAAACGGCATATCCTTGTTTTTGGGATATGCCGTTTTTGCGTGTTTTGTTTACTCAACGATTTCTGCTTCTATCCAGCTGTCGAGCAATGCTTTTGCGTCGTTCTCCGCCGTAGCGTCGTCGACGTCGTATTCCTCGCAGAGCAGATGTTTCAGCGTCTCAGCATCGAAATCCTTGTCCTTAACGCTTTCCCAGAGGAAAGCCGAACTCTCGTTCATGCTGATAATCTTTGTGAAGTCGATGTTCTCTTTGCCTTCTGCAACGATAATACTCTCGCCGCAAATGTCCTTCAGGACGAAACCTTTCTTTATCTTCATTTTTTTACTCTTTTACTTTTTACTCTTATGGATGGTCAAAACTTTGTAACTGTTGATTATCCGTAGCGGAGGTCTCTGGCCTCCGCCGCAATCAATAACATTAACTGAATATTATAACAATATAACGTGTTGCGAACACTTACATTTCTTACTCTACAGACTTGGTGCTGCGGAGGCCGGAGACCTCCGCTACGGCAAAACAGCTCGTAGTTTTGGCACTATCTTCTTATACAGTTAACCTTTCTAAACCCCAGTCAATACTTTCTACCTTTCTAACCTGTTTATTTTTCTATATATGTACAGCAGGTAGCGGCGTATGGGCAGCAGTCGGGTCCAGATAGCCGAATAGATGCGCCATTTGCGTCCTGAGGTATAGTCGGGCGTGCTGCGTCCTTTGCGGTAGAACGCCAGAGCGATGCCGCGTATGTCTGCCAGCGTACACTCCTCTGTGCCGAGATTGCCGTCGCCGCGCAGCGTCACCTTGTCGCCGTCGATATTCACGATGCGGTGCAGCACGTACGTCTTCGGACTTATCTCTGCCAGCACAGCGTCGCCGCAACGCACGGTGGTGTGTTTGCCGAGTATCGCTTTGTCGCGTCCGTCTTCGAGGAACGGGCGCATGCTGAAGCCTTTCAGTTTGAAGGTGACGGTGTGCCCTTGGTTTATCATCTCCACGAAGTACGGTATCAGTTGCGCATTGTTGTACTGTCTTATTTCTTTTTCCATGTTGAGATAGGGTGGTGGTGTGGTGGTGAGATGTGTTGTGATTTTACTGATGGGGTGCTGTCAGCGTCTTGAAGCTCACCTCTGCTGCCTCCTTGTTGGGCAGACAGTGCAGCGCATAGATGTACTGTGCAGCCTCAATGAGTCGTATCACGGCGTTGTATGTGTTGCGGAACACCACTTTGTCCCACTTCATCGTAGAGCAGGCAGGCAGAATGTATATGAACGCCTTTGTAGGTGCTAAACGCTCCACGCGGTTCTCCTTCGCGCGCACTATCTGCGTTAAGGCTCCGATCGGTGCCTTAATGTTGCGGTAGCACGGCGTCTTGCCGCTCCACGGACTGCCGTAGATGTACGCCTTGCCGTCGATGACGCGCACCACGGGGTTGTCGTCGTTCATCAAGTCCGATCCTGGTATGTTGTCGAGCCATAGCTGCGTGTGCGTGCTCTTGCCCGTGCCGCTCTTTGCGGTGAACGCATAGCCGTAGCCGCCGTTTCTCACGAGCGAAGCATGTATGAGCAACGTGTCGAAGAAGCTGCCGCGGAAGGCGTAGAGCATCATCAGCGCATTGTTCAGTCCGAACTGGCGCATCTGATAGTCGCCGTTCAGCGCACAAACGCCCTCGCTGAAGTCCTTGTTGGTCTGCAGCAGACAGCAGCTGCGTCCGTGTATGTCCTTCACTATATACTGGTAGCCGCCGTTGTTGAGGAGGTCTACTACGGTGTCGCCGTTGCCCGTCTCGAACGTGTCGATGCGCTCGCGGCGGTTCTTATCCACGGGAGCCAACGTGTCGTCCACGCGCAGCGTAAAAAGAAAATCGTCGTTTGAGCCTTCCTTCTTGAAAGGCTCGAACGACGGTAACAGTTCGGTGTTGTTCTTTCCGTTTTCTGCAAAGACAACCCTCACGTTATGTTCTGCGATGCAAAAGTCTGCTATGATATCCATTATTTCTTCTTCGCCTTCTTTGTCTGCAAATCGGCACGCTCGCTATCGTCTGGTACGAGACAGCTGTATGTAAAGTCGTGCTTTGTGACGTATTTCACGTTGTAGTGTCCTCTTGTTGCGTAGCGCTTCTTTATAGCCACGTATTTCTTCTCTATCTCCTTGCGTGTCTTTGCGAAGTAGGTTACGCAAGTGGGGGTGGCGAATCCGTTAGCCTTCAGATGGTCGCGCAACTGGAACGAGTAGTTGTTGCGGCTGTAGAGAAAGCCCGTCTTGGTGTCTACCCAAGCCGAATCGAGCTGCTGAATCTCTGTGATGTACACCGTAGAGTCGTTGAACGATGTGGCTACACCGTATACGTAGAGTCGCTCCTGCTTCTGCAGTGCGAACATAAGCGACGGCATGAGCAGCAGTGCCAATGCCAGTAATGTGCGAATCTTCATTTCTTTCCTTGTTTTCTGTTGTTTCAGCGGCGCTGTCCGTTGTGGTCGCGTCGCAGCTTTATCTGCCCAGGTAAGCCTTGAGCAGCTTGTTCTTTGTATTCTGTTTCAGCTTGCGTATAGCCTTCTCTCTTATCTGGCGTACACGTTCGCGTGTGAGTCCGTACTTGTTGCCGATTTCCTCCATCGTGCATTCGGGCTGGTTGATGCCGTAGAAAGCCTCTATCACGTTGCGTTCGCGCTCGTTGAGCACGGAGAGGGCCAGCGCAATCTCCTCGCGCATCGACTCTATCACGAGGTGGCTGTCGGTAGACGGCTCGTTCTCGCTCGGCATGAAGTCGAGCATGCTTGCTCCGTCGCTCTCGGTCATCGGCGCGTCTACGCTCACCTGTCGTGTGTCCACCTTCAGCACGTCCTCAATCTTTTCGTGCGGCATATCGGTCTTTTCGGCTATCTCGTCGATGCTTGGTCGGCGTTCGTTCTCCTGCTCAAACTTGTTCAGTATGCGCTTTATCTTGTTCACGCTGCCCACCTGGTTGAGCGGCAGACGCACCACGCGGCTCTGCTCTGCGATGGCCTGCAGAATGCTCTGTCTGATCCACCATACGGCGTACGAGATGAACTTGAAGCCGCGTGTTTCGTCGAACTTCTCGGCAGCCTTCAGCAGTCCGATGTTGCCCTCATTGATGAGGTCGGGCAGCGAGAGACCCTGGTTCTGATATTGCTTTGCAACGGAGACAACAAAACGCAGATTCGCCTTTGTCAGCTTCTCAAGAGCCTTGCGGTCGCCGTTCTTTATGCGGTGGGCGAGCTCCACTTCCTCTTCTGCGGAAATCAGCTCTTCGTGGCCAATCTCCTGAAGATACTTATCGAGCGAGGCGTTCTCTCGATTTGTAATCGATTTGGTTATTTTAAGTTGTCTCATTAAGTGTTGCTTTTTTTGATATTATTTTATTGTTAAAAGGGCTGGCGCGTTATACACGCATCATTCTGCAAATTTACTTATTTCTATTGGTTGTCGCAAATTTTAATCTATTTATTTTTATTGTTGCTCGGCAAAACTAATGTTGTTGCCGTCGTTTTTACGTTCTGCACCGACCGCCGTCCAATCGGATTCCGTCCGCCGTCCGATCGGATTCCGTCCGCCGTCCAATCGGATTCCGTTCGCCGTCCGATCAGATTCCGTCCGCCGTCCGATGCTTCGACCAGTCGGCTCGGATGCCTAATCGACAACAAAAAAGCGGAGGTCTTTAGGGCCTCCGCTTTGTATCTTAGTAACCTATGACATTAGCTTTCCGCTACGCGCCGCTGACTTTCAGTTCCTGTCGAAGGCATGGAAATCATTGG
>OGWZ01000676.1_pt1 | contig 36168 bp, 33 predicted proteins | sample 1576141 | NCBI WGS metagenome assembly OGWZ01 (sample SAMEA3541512, study PRJEB24748) | human gut metagenome | biome: human gut; feature: human-associated habitat; material: faeces | place: China | collected 2012
TCAGGTCCTCTCTAGATGTTAGCTTTTCGTCACCCACTACAGTTGACAAAGAGCCACTTTTTACAAGAAAAAAGAACTTGGACTAGCCAAGCTCTTTCCTTTCTTACAATGATTTGTAAAGTTGACTTGCATTTTCAACAGTGAAACCATATTCCTTAAAGATACGGTCACCAGGTGCTGATGCCCCCCAAGTATCGATAGTAAGTGTTTTACCTGCAAGACCAACATATTTGCCCCAACCAAAGCTAGTTCCGGCTTCAATAGCCAAACGTTTTGTAACAGCTGCTGGAAGAACTTCTTCTTTGTAAGCAGCATCTTGTTCATCAAAGAGATTTTGTGATGGCATTGAAACAACACGAACATGCACACCTTCTGCTTCAAGAGCAGCTTGCGTATCAAGCGCCAATTTCACTTCTGAACCAGTCGCAATGATAATACCATCAAGATCACCTTTAGCTTCAGAGATGATGTAAGCTCCTTTATTGACACCAGCTTCAGCATTTTCAGCTGTACCGTCAAGGACTGGCAAGTTTTGACGTGTCAAAACTAGCATTGTTGGACGTTCAGTTTCAGCCAAAGCACGTTTCCACGCAGCATTAGTTTCATTACCATCTGCAGGACGGATAACGTTAAGGTTAGGCATTGAACGCACGCTTGCCAATTGTTCGATTGGTTCGTGAGTAGGTCCATCTTCACCAACTGCTACTGAATCGTGTGTCATAACATAAGTCACTGGCAAGTTTTGAAGTGCTGCCATACGTACTGCTGGAAGCAAGTAGTTTGAGAAGACAAAGAAAGTACCACCATAAACACGAGTACCACCATGAAGAGCAATACCATTCATCGCTGCAGCCATAGCAAACTCACGTACACCGAACCAAATATTACGTCCAGCATAGTTGTCTGGTTGGAAATCAGACTCAGCCTTAACCATAGTATTGTTAGAAGCTGAAAGGTCTGCTGAACCTCCCCAGAATGAAGGAACTTGTTCAGAAATCTGTTGGATAGCTTGTTGGCTTGACACACGGCTAGCTACTGCTGAACCCAATTCATGAGCATTCAAGTCAACGTGTACAGGTTCATTTGCAAAGGCAGCCTTGTATTCAGCAGCCAATTCTGGGTAAGCAGATTCATATTCTGCAAATTTAGTTTGCCAAGCATTTTCAGCAGCTTCACCACGGAATTTAATACCAACTTCAAAACGACGAGCAACTTCATCTGGAACTGTAAATGCCGGTGCATCGTAACCGTAAACACTTTTTGCGTGATCAATGCCGTCTTGACCAATTGGAGCACCGTGGACAGCTGATGTTCCTTGTCCTTCAGCTCCGTAACCAATGATTGTCTTAACTTCGATAATAGATGGTTTATCTGTCTCAGCTTTAGCTTCTTCGATAGCTTTAGCAATAGCTTCCAAATCATTACCATCTTTAACAAGGATGTGTTGCCAACCATAAGCTTCAAACTTAGCCTTAACATCCTCAGTGAAAGCCATTGATGTTGGTCCATCAAGCGAAATATCGTTTGAATCGTAAAGAAGAACCAACTTACCAAGTTTAAGGTGACCAGCAAGACTAGCGGCTTCTTGAGAAACACCTTCCATCAAACAACCATCTCCATGGAGGGCATAAGTATAATGGTCAACAATATCAAAACCAGGTTTGTTAAATTTAGCAGCCAAATGTGCTTCAGCCATTGCCATACCTACTGCATTAGCAATTCCTTGACCAAGAGGACCTGATGTTGCTTCAACACCATCAGTATGATCAACTTCAGGGTGACCCGGAGTCTTAGAACCCCATTGACGGAAGTTCTTCAAATCATCCATTGATACATCATAGCCTGAAAGGTGCAAGAGACTATAAAGCAAAGCAGAACCATGACCTGCAGAAAGAACAAAACGGTCACGGTTTGTCCAGTTACGGCTAGTCTTTGGATTAACATTCATCACATGGTTCCAAAGTACATATGCCATTGGCGCTGCACCCATAGGAAGACCTGGGTGTCCAGAATTCGCGGCTTGAATGGCCTCGATCGAAAGCGAACGAATAGTGCTGACCGCCATTTGGTCAATTGCATCAAAAGTCATGATTTCTAATTCTCCTCTTCTTGGAAAAATGCGGAGCATACAGACTATCAGTGCCTGCGCTCTAGTTATACTACTCTCATTATAGCATATTATCTGCCTCTTGGGACAACCCAATTGTACTTGTGGAGGCTCAAAGTTTTAAAAAATCCAAACAAAAAGATAGGGCTTACAAAATAGGAGTTTTTGTTCTACATTTAAGCACCTTTGCTCCCCAAAACAGGATAAGAGAAACCTGGCTTTTTTTAGAAAAACACTTAAGACAAACAAGAAAAAAGCCGAGGAAACCTCGACTTTTTATACATTATTTAACGAAGTCAAGCAATGCCAAGAAGCTTTCAGCTTCAAGTGATGCACCACCAACAAGAGCTCCGTCAACGTCTGGACAAGCCATGTATTCAGCAACGTTTTCAGGTTTAACTGATCCACCGTATTGAACACGTACTTTGTCAGCAACTTCTTGACCAAAGTCAGCAGCTACAACGTCACGAACAACTTTACACATTTTTTGTGCGTCGTCTTGTGAAGCTGATTTACCAGTACCGATAGCCCAGATTGGTTCGTAGGCGATTACTGTTGAAGCTACTTGTTCTGCAGTCAATCCAGCAAGAGCAGCTGAAACTTGAGCACCTACGAATTCTGCTGCTTTACCAGCTTCGTAAGTTTCAAGTGATTCACCACAACAGATGATTGGAAGCATACCATTAGCAAAGATTGCTTTAGCTTTTTTGTTGATGTCTTCATCAGTTTCGTGGAAGTAGTCACGACGTTCTGAGTGACCGATAACAACGTAGTCAGTACCGATTTCTTTCAAAACTTGTGGGCTAGTTTCACCAGTGAAGGCACCAGCATTTTCAAAGTAAGTGTTTTGTGCAGCAACTTTAAGGTCTGAACCTTTAGCAGCAGCAAGTACAGCTGTCAAGTCAACTGCAGGAGCTGCGATACCAGCTTCAACAAGATCTGATGAAGGAAGTTTTGATGCTACAGCTTCAACGAATGCTTTTGCTTCTTCTGGATTTTTGTTCATTTTCCAGTTACCAGCGATAAATGGTTTACGTGACATTTCACATACCTCTTCTTTTATTTATTTACTCGTTTATTTTATCACAAATCCCTTACTATTACTAGGATTTTAGGAAAATTCCGAAAACTCAGCCTGCTTTATGTGTATTTATCACTATCAAAACTTAGATTAAGCATCTAAAACACGTCAAAAATATAATATTACGAGTATTTTTAAACGCCAAAAAGAGCCGAGTAAACTCGACTCTCTCAATTATTGTCTGACGAATAATTGTATTGGGAACTTAATATTAATTAAGCTTCGATTTCAGATACGATACCTGAACCAACAGTACGTCCACCTTCACGGATAGAGAATGTTGTACCTTGTTCAACGGCGATTGGGTGGATCAACTCAACGTCGATAGTCACGTTATCACCAGGCATAACCATTTCAGTACCTGCAGGAAGTTCGATTGAACCTGTTACGTCAGTTGTACGGAAGTAGAACTGTGGACGGTAGTTGTTGAAGAATGGAGTGTGACGTCCACCTTCTTCTTTAGAAAGGATGTAAACTTCACCTTTGAATTTAGTGTGTGGGTTGATTGAACCAGGTGCAGCCAATACTTGACCACGTTCGATTTCATCACGTTGGATACCACGAAGAAGAACACCGACGTTATCTCCGGCAATACCTTCGTCAAGTTGTTTACGGAACATTTCAACACCAGTAACAACTGCTTTTTGGATGTCTTCTTTAAGACCAACGATTTCAACTTCGTCATTGACACGAACAACACCACGGTCGATACGTCCTGAAGCAACAGTACCACGACCAGTGATTGAGAATACGTCTTCGACTGGAAGCAACAATGGTTTGTCAGTGTCACGTTCTGGTTCTGGAATGTATTCGTCAACAGTGTTCATCAAGTCCATGATGATGTCTTCGTATTTAGAATCACCTTCAAGAGCTTTAAGAGCTGAACCTTGGATAACTGGAATGTCATCACCTGGGAAATCGTATTCTGAAAGAAGGTCACGGATTTCCATTTCAACCAATTCAAGCAATTCTTCATCGTCAACCAAGTCAACTTTGTTCATGAAGACGATAAGGTGTTTAACACCAACCTGACGTGAAAGAAGGATGTGCTCACGAGTTTGTGGCATTGGTCCGTCAGTAGATGCTACTACAAGGATCGCACCGTCCATTTGAGCGGCACCAGTGATCATGTTTTTAACGTAGTCCGCGTGTCCTGGCGCATCGATGTGAGCGTAGTGACGTTTTTCAGTTTCGTACTCAACGTGTGCAGTGTTGATTGTGATACCGCGTTCACGTTCTTCTGGAGCAGCGTCGATTGAAGCGTAGTCTTTTGGTGTGTTAACTGCGCTAGGGAGACGACGAGCCAATACAGTTGTGATAGCAGCTGTCAAAGTAGTTTTACCGTGGTCAACGTGTCCGATTGTACCAATGTTAACGTGTGGTTTACTACGATCGTATTTTTCTTTTGCCATTTAGGAAAAGCCTCCAATAAAATATATTTTATAGATAGACAGTAGGCAATACAGTCTAACTTTACTCTACTATTCTATCAAAATGTCATAGAATTGCAAGTATTTTATATAGTTTTCAATTTTTCTTTAGAGTAATCACAAATATTTCTTTCGGTAATTCTATTTCTACTACTTCTACAAGCTTTTAGTATTACCTTTACTAATGCAAAACGCTATCAAGTAAAAAAAGAAGCCGTATTAACGACTTCTTCTTAAAGGTACAATTTTTTCATCTTGACTTTCTAATTCTTGAGTCTGAGACAATTCTTCCTCAATAGCTTGAACAATATTATCACGCTTTTCATTAGCAGCGATGTTCAAGACAAAGGCTATCCCAACTGAAGTTACCAAAAGCGAGTTACCACCTTGCGAAAGGAAAGGGAAGGTAACCCCTGTTGATGGAATCAGTCCTGAGATTCCTCCGATATTAACAAAGACCTGCATAAGCATGAGAGCCCCTACACCAAGCGCCATCATAGAGTTAAATGGATTTCTAGCCTTAACTCCCACAATCATAATACGAAGAATGAGGAAGAAGAGAAGGGCCAGAATCAAGCCAGCTCCGATAAGACCTAACTCTTCAATTACAATCGAAAACACAAAGTCTGTTGTAGCTTCTGGGAGATAGCCAGTTTTCTCAATCGAATTTCCAAGCCCGAGACCAAACCATCCTCCATTACTCATAGCATAGTATGAATGAGATAGCTGAAGACCAGATCCTGTCAAATCCTTGAACGGATTAAAATATGCTGCGAAACGCTTGGCAACATATCCAAAGATAGGTACCTTAGCCATGGTTTGAACCCCAACCAAGGCAATTAAACCAAGGAAGGCTGACGAAATCCCTACAATACTGGCAAACAAGGCCGTAAACCAACGGTAGCCAACACCAGAAATTGAAAACATAACTACCGTAGTCAATACAATAATGGCCGCATTACCCAAGTCAGGCTGGATAGCAACCAAACCAATCATAACGAGCAAATAAACACGCCAGTCATTCAGTTCCTTACCATTCCTTGGAATCCATCTATTCTTCGTCAAAGCTTGGTAGTCATAACGTTCTATGGCAGACTGTTTTTTTGAAAAGGTGTGTGCCAAGAACCAGACAACAATGATCTTAAGGTACTCTGCTGGTTGGAAAGACAAGGGTCCAAGCACAATCCAACCATTAGCACCATTGATTTCCCTGGTGAAAAATTTGGCAATGACCAAAAGTAAAATCTCAAAGGCAATAACAACACCCAAAAGCTTATCTTTCCTGAGAAAGTTCAATTTCAGTCGGTAGACGAAAAAAATAGAGAACAAGGATACCAACCAAAAGGCTCCTTGGTTCACAACAGACGCGAAGGGATTGGCACCCAAGGCTACTAAACGAGCACTCGTTGTTGAATACACTACTATCAAACCAACCACGGATAAGATTAAATAAGGTATCAAGATGGTGTAATCTAAAAGATGCTTCTTTTCAATTTTCATATCTTTAAAAAACTCATACTTTCTATTACGTTACTCTACATTCTTTCTAAAAATATAAAGCTAACAGCTTATATTATAACACTTTGATACCTTAAACTAAAGTAAAAGCTAAATTAACCGTTTTCAAGACTGGAAATCTAATTTTTTAACTTACCTTCAGATAGGTTTTACAATGAGCTTTCTTTGATAACCTTGTTACTTCTTATGTTTTCTTTTAAGACAAACAAAAAACAAGACCTAAGTCTCGTTTTTTGTTTATCTTATTTTGTACCGACACTGATACGATTAAGTGCACGACGGAGAGCAACCTGAGCACGTTGAACTTCGTCAATACGATCAGATTTAGTTGCTTCTTCCAATTCACGCTCGGCACGTTGCTTGGCACGTTCGGCACGAGAAACATCAATGTCGCGTTCACGTTCTGCTGAATCGGCAACGATAGTAATAAAATCATCTTTAACTTCGATGATACCACCGTTTACGGCAATCCAATCGACGTGACTCTCGTCATCCACACGACGAACCTTGAGTTCATCCACTTCAAGTGGCGCAATCAAGTTAATATGGCCTGGCAAGATACCAATTTGACCATCTTTAGTAACCGCGTGGATAAAGCTGGCATGGTGGTCGTATTTGAGACCATCCGGAGTTACCACTTGTACGGTCATTTGTGCCATATATTCACCTCATTAGTAGCCCATAGCTTTAGCTTTAGCTACTACATCCTCAATTGGACCTACGCTACGGAAGGCATCTTCTGGAAGATTGTCATATTTACCTTCAAGGATTTCCTTAAAGCTACGAACGGTTTCAGCAACTGGAACATAAGAACCTGGTTGACCTGTAAACTGTTCAGCAACGTTAAAGTTTTGTGACAAGAAGAATTGGATACGACGAGCACGTCCAACCAATGTTTTTTCTTCGTCTGACAATTCATCCATACCAAGGATAGCGATAATATCTTGCAATTCACGGTAACGTTGAAGCACACGTTGAACTTCAGTCGCAACAGCATAGTGTTCTTCACCAACAATTTCAGGTGAAAGGGCACGTGAGCTTGATGCCAATGGGTCAACGGCTGGGTAAATACCCATTTGTGTCAACTTACGTTCAAGGTTGGTTGTTGAATCCAAGTGAGCAAATGCTGTAGCTGGCGCTGGGTCAGTATAGTCATCGGCTGGAACGTAGATGGCTTGGATTGATGTAACAGAACCTTTTTTAGTTGATGTGATACGTTCTTGCAATTGACCCATTTCAGTAGCAAGTGTAGGTTGGTAACCAACGGCTGATGGCATACGACCAAGAAGGGCAGAAACCTCAGAACCCGCTTGAGTGAAACGGAAGATGTTATCGATGAAGAGAAGCACGTCTTGACCTTCGACATCACGGAAGTATTCCGCAATTGTCAAACCAGTAAGAGCAACACGCATACGTGCTCCAGGTGGTTCGTTCATTTGACCGAAGACCATGGCTGTTTTCTCAATAACGCCAGATTCTTTCATTTCCCAGTAAAGGTCATTACCTTCACGTGTACGTTCACCAACACCTGTAAACACGGAAATACCACCGTGCTCTTGGGCAATGTTGTGAATCAACTCTTGAATAAGAACGGTTTTACCAACACCGGCACCACCAAAGAGTCCGACTTTACCACCTTTAAGGTAAGGGGCAAGCAAGTCGATAACTTTAATCCCTGTTTCAAGGATTTCAGTAGATGTTGACAATTCATCGAAAGTTGGTGCTTTTTTGTGAATTGGTTCACGCTCTGCATCTTCTGCAAAAGGTGCTTCCAAGTCAATGGTATCACCAAGAACGTTAAAGACACGTCCAAGGGTATCTTTACCAACAGGAACGCTGATTGGACGACCAGTGTCCAGAACTTCTAGTCCACGAGTCAATCCATCAGTAGATTCCATGGCAATGGTACGAACCACACCTTCTCCAAGTTCAAGAGCTACTTCGAGCACGATACGTTTAGACTTTTGTTCATCAGTATAAACGACCAATGCATTGTTAATCTCAGGAAGTTTATCACCAGCTGCAAACGCTACGTCTACAACAGGACCAACAACCTGAGCAATTTTGCCTGAGCTCATTGTTTTCTCCTTATGATAGTTTTTTGGATGACAATCATCCCTTTTTCATGTGTGTCTAATTAAGACAAATCTCTGCTATTCAAGTGCACTTGCACCACCAACAATTTCAGTAATTTCCTGAGTGATGGCAGCTTGACGCGCACGGTTATATTGGATTGTCAAATCGTTAATCACATTCTTAGCATTATCAGTGGCTGTCTGCATTGCAGTCATACCCGCTGCGTGCTCAGCTGTTTTGGCATCTACGATAGCACCGTAGATAAGACTCTCCGCATATTGTGGTAAGAGTTGATCCAAAATAGTGTCACGATCTGGTTCCAATTCAAACTTGGTCAACACATGACCTTCTGATTCATTGGGATCCAAATCAGCGATAGGAAGCATTTGCTCCACACGAACTTCGCTAGACAAACTGTTAACATGGTGGTTATAGCACACATAGAGTTCATCAAAAAGTTCATTTTGATACATTCCTACTGCTTTAGAAATGATTTTTCCGACTTGTTCAAAACTAGGTTGATCTTCAAGGCCACGAAGTTCAAAAGCAACATTCATGTTACGAGCCTTGAAGAAATCTGAACCTGTTCCACCAATAGAAATGATAGCATACTCATCTTCAGAATCATGGTCACGTTTAATCATGTCCAACACAGCCTTAAGAATTGTTGAGTTATAACCTCCAACAAGTCCTTTATCTGATGTAATGACAATATAACCTGTCTTACGAACTGGACGAGCATCCAACATTGGATTTGAAGAACCGTTAACCAATTCTGAATGTAGAAGATCTGTTGTGATCTGTCTAATTTTTGAGGCATAGATTTGGAAATTTTTAGCAGCTTGCTCAGAACGTGTCAATTTTGATGCAGAGACCATTTGCATGGCTCCTGTGATTTGACTCGTTTTCTTAGTTGAAGCAATTTTTGCTTGGATTTCTCTTAGAGAGCCTGCCATATGCTGTCCTCCCTATTTCTATTTGTATTCTGACTGATCTTTGAAAGCTTGGATAGCTTCATTAAGTACAGATTCCTCAGGAAGATCCTTAGTCGTACGAATAGTTTCAAAGATATCCTCATGGTGACTATCAAAGTAGTCATAGAGTGCTTCTTCAAAATCCAAGATTTGATCAACCGGAACACTATCCAAGAAACCGTGTGTCAAAGCGTAAAGGATAACAACTTGTTTCTCAACTGGAAGTGGTTTATGAAGCGGTTGTTTCAAAACTTCGATTGTACGACGACCACGGTTCAATTTCGCTTGAGTCGCAGCATCCAAATCTGAACCAAATTGCGTAAAGGCTTCAAGTTCACGATATGAAGCCAAGTCAAGACGAAGTGTACCAGCAACCTTCTTCATCGCTTTAATTTGCGCTGATCCACCTACACGTGATACGGAAGAACCCGCATCAATGGCTGGACGAATACCTGAGTTAAACAAGTTTTCTTGCAAGAAGATTTGTCCATCTGTGATTGAGATAACGTTTGTTGCGATATAAGCTGAGATATCTCCGGCTTGCGTTTGGATGATTGGCAAGGCAGTAATTGAACCACCACCAAGATCATCTGAAACTTTAGCTGAACGTTCCAAAAGACGTGAGTGGAGATAGAAGACATCCCCTGGGTAGGCCTCACGACCTGGTGGACGACGGAGAAGCAATGAAAGTTCACGGTAGGCCACGGCTTGTTTAGACAAATCATCATAAACAATCAAAACGTGTTTTCCGTTATACATGAACTCTTCAGCCATTGCAACACCAGCATAAGGCGCAATGTAAAGCAATGGTGATGGTTGTGATGCAGAGGCAGTCACAACGATTGTGTAATCAAGAGCACCGTGTTTACGGAGAGTTTCTACTTGTGTACGAACTGTTGATTCTTTTTGACCAATAGCCACGTAGATACAGATCATATCTTGACCTTTTTGGTTCAAGATCGCATCAATGGCTACTGAAGTTTTACCAGTTTGGCGGTCCCCGATGACCAATTCACGTTGACCACGTCCAATTGGAACCAAGGCATCAATCGCCTTAAGACCAGTTTGCAATGGCTCAGAAACTGATTTACGTTGCATAACACCTGGAGCAGGTGTTTCAACTGGACGGAAACCTGTTGTTTCGATGTCACCAAGACCATCAACTGGTTGCCCAAGTGGGTTTACTACACGACCAATAAGGGCTTCACCAACTGGAACTTCCATAATTTTTCCAGTACGTTTAACAATATCGCCTTCACGAATTGCTACGAAATCCCCCAAGATAATGATACCGACATCATTAGTTTCAAGGTTTTGGGCCATACCATAGGCACCATTTTCAAATTCGAGCAACTCACCACTCATAGCGTTATCAAGACCACGAGCACGTGCGATACCGTCACCGATATAGGTAACGACACCAGTTTCAGTGACGTCAAAGTTTGGCTGGAAGTTTTCAATTTGCTTTTTAATTAAAGCGCTAATTTCTTGTGCGTTAATTGCCAAAAGTCACACCACTTTCTATTTCAAATTCGTTTTAAAGGTTTGCAATTGACTGCGAATTGACGTGTCAACAACCTTATTATTTGCTTTGATGACGAATCCTCCAATAAGGTCCTCATCAATTTTTTCTACTAAACGACGTGTCTTAATCTCAAATTTTTGTGAAACTATCGCCAAAAGTCTAGTTTTTTGTTCTTCAGACAAGGGACTTGCTGATGTCACAGTGACATCGTAAGTGTTGTCTTCTTGATCAAAGAGCTCAAGGACCAATTTCAAGACATCATAAAGAATGTTAGCTCGGTCGTTGAGTGAAATTACCTCAAGAAAATTATTCATGTATACTGAACAAGACTCTTGAATCAAACTTAAACTTTCTTTCTTAGCCTCGCTTGTCACATTTTCTTGAGACAAGAAGGTTTTTAGATTTGTTTCAGCAAAAATTGTTAGGATTTGCCTTACTTCTTCTTGGATCGTTGACACGGCGTCTTGTTCATAAGCGACTTCTACCAGACTTCTGGCATACTGCTCAACAAGAGCTTGTGTTTTCTTATCCATTAAGCATCTCCTAATTGATCAAGATAGCTATCAATCAAGTCAGATTGCGCTTTTGCATCAAGGTTTTGTTTCATGACTTTTTCTGCCAAAAGGACAGTCAAGTCAGCAACCTCACCTTTAACGCCAGCAAGTGCTTCCACACGGCTTTGGGCAATATCTTGATTTGCTTTTTCTTTCAAGCGTTTAGCTTCATCATGTGCTTCTGCAATGATTTTTGACTCTTGAGTTTTACCAGTTTCCTTGGCCCCATCAATAATCTGAGCCGCTTCTGTGCGAGCACCAGCTAACTCATCTTGACGTTTTTGTGCCAAGCTTTCTGCTTCTTGACGAGCATTTTCAGCACTATCAATATCTGTGGCAATTTTCTTTTCACGAGCGGCAAAGATTCCTGTAATTTGATCCCATGCGAATTTACGAATGAGGTAATACAAGAGAAAAACTGAGCCGATTGTGATAATGATATTACCAAGTGTCGTACTATTAATCAGTAATGACATTCCATTTCTCCCTTTCTTAATTATTCTTCGTTGACTTTATCACCAATGTAGTTAGAACTTAGGATAATAAAGACATAGGCTTGAATGAACCCAATAAAAGCTGAAAAGGCAACCCAGACAAGGTTCAAAGCAAAGGATACAGGTGCTGCAAAAGCAGACCATTTTACCAATTGAAGAATCAAGCCGGTTAGTACCTCACCAGAATAAATGTTACCAAACAAACGCAAAGCCAATGATGCAAGATTGGTTAACTGTTCCAAAATGTTCATCGGAAACATTGCTGGATATGGTGAAAGGTAGCCCTTTAGATAGCCTTTAAGCCCTTTTTTACGGATCCCCTCAATATGACTAACGAGGGTAATAATCAAAGAAAGAGTGATAGTAACACCGAAATTCGATGTTGGAGAAGACCAAAAATTGTAATGCTCACTTTTAACAGATACAAGCAGACCTAAGTTGTTTGCTGTAAACACAAAGGTGAAAATTACAAACAAGAGCAAACTATAATTTTTTGTGAATTTTCCAAGATTTTGAGAAATAGTGTTGTTCACAAATTCATAGATGAACTCGAGTACATTTTGTTTTCCCTTTGGTTTAATGGTCATCTTACGACTTGACCAAAAAACCACTCCAAAAACGATAATTACTGTCAAGAGAGACATGGCAAGGATCGTCAAGTCAAAATCAATCCCAAATAATGAGACGGTTGGATTACTTGTAGTTTCCACTGCTCATCCCTCCTTCATCTTTTTTATTTGTCTATTAGACAATGTAGCTAAGGGCAAACAATACGAAGAAGGTACCTTCGATGAAGGCAACACCAGTAAACATCAATGTTTGAAGTTTGCTAAACATCTCAGGTTGGCGAGCTGCAGCTTTAGCGATATTGGCAACGAGGATACCCTCACCAAGAGATACACCCATAACGGCCAAACCGAGGGCTAAGATAGTTAAATTCATAGTAGAATCTCCTTTTAATTATTTTTACCCTGCTATTTTAGTCCTATTTTTCACGAAAGTCAATGAATTGACGGTTTTTTGGACTTTTTCACTGACTTTGCCTAACATTTTCACTTTATTTGCGTAAGCGTTTACTTCTAATGAGAAACTTTCTTCTTATTTCATAAAAACAAGCCTAACCTTTTATGGTTAGACTTGATTGGGAGATTTATAAAAAAAGAAAGATTCACTGTCTGACTTAAAGACAGAACAAGTGAGTGCTACTGAACCAAGTTCAGCAATACTTATTAGGATGACTTTAGTATAGCTTGGGTTGCTTAAAGAAAGCTGAAGGGGAGGGAGTTATAAAATATGGAAATAATTATTTATTCTTAGCCACCCATCCAATAGCATCTGATGGAGGATTATCAATATCCATCCAGATAAACTCTATACCAATTTCACCGTTTTTGAATTTGCTGAGACGAATACCATTGATTTCTAATTCATCTAAACGTTGGGCCGTGAGGATTTCTCGTTCAGCAAGTTGGAAGACTCCTCTCAAAATCCAATTTCCAAGAATATCCTGTTTATCTATAGACTGGATTGCTTTCCCAGATTCTTGGTTAATATAGGCGTCAATAATATCCCCAGATGGTAAAAATTTCAACTTAAACGTTCGATTTTCTTTTGAAAGAGCGAGCTTCTTCGTTCCAGGTTTAAACGTACCAATATTTTTTCCAAAAAAATCTGGTCGCTCGGTATGAAAATGATTTGATTCTGGGATTGGTATGTAGCCCTCGCTTACAGGTCGGTAAACCAACTTTTCAATACTCTTGATTAAATCATGATTTTTCGTTGAATAAGCAAAATCTACTAATTTCTCACGAATAATCTTCATTTGATGTTTTTCTTCCTTATTCTTCCAACTCTTTAATAGAATCTCCTCTAATGAATATATCGTAAAAGCCATTTCCTCTGAGGATAACTCGTTTTTAAAGCGATTCTGAAATTTTATAATACGTGGTAGACGGTCTTTCTTAGCTAACTTAGATCCGCCATTAAAGCCATTAAAACCAGAATTTTCTTCTACATTCCCATCTTTATCCGTGATTACCCAAGAAACTGTTTCTAAAACATCAGTATCTTTCTTATCTGCCGTTAATAGATGAAGATTTTCAAAAAGATAAAAGGGGTCTTCGACATACTGTACATCCCAAGTATCGACAATAATATCCTTATTATTAAAAGTCATGTGTAGTTGACTATCTGCAGCAGTGTACTTGTAATCATGATGACCATCAGTAAACCTAAAATTCGTTGGATTTTTTAGATTGGTCGACCCTTTAATTTGTAAATTGTCCAAATCAACTGGTAAATAAGATGTCTCGCCCACATGAATTTGAGGGACACTACCTTTTGGTGTTGGCATTAATACATGATACACAGCCTCCACATGAGTTGAATTTGATTTAAAGCCCTTAATCAATGCTTTGGAAGATTCAATTCGTTGATTCCGTAAAGTTGCAATTTTTCGAGCCAATTTTTCATATCGCTCATAATTTTCCCTGTCTGCACTTTCTTTATCAGGAGAAATTTCAGCATAAAAAGTAATTTCACTTAGTAATTCATTCCAAGACTGTGAGTCTTTCTTAAACTGAGCAATCTTTTGGTCGCCTGAATTAAGACCAAATGATTTAATTCCAACAAGATATTTGTGGTTTTCATCAACAACAACTGAAGCATCATAGGAAGTATTAGCAATATCCTCGCCAACGGCTTGAAAAGCTCTTTGAAAAACTGTTTCTTGAAATTTTGAGTTAACAATTGGAGCTACAAAATCCTCTGCGCTATTCTTCTCATCTACTTCTGCTTTTTGCGAAAAGGCCTCACTCAGACTAGCAAAGTTGGTAATGAGAGTCTTATATTTGTCTTTTTGTTCTTGTTTTAGGTGTTCCCACATAAATCAATCCTCACTTCTTGCTTAAGTTTATCAAAAGAAGACTAGATTTTCACTAGTCCTCTTACTTATATAATTCGTTAAATGGTACTGTAAAACTCTAAATTAACACGATTTTTGGATAACTTAACATATCCCTCACTAGAAACAACAATACGCATGAATTTATTATCTATTTATGGACAGCATATAAAATTCTTTACTTCTTTTATTACGAATCAACGATCTATACTGTTCATCAGTAATAACTTCAAGATTGCCATCATATTCTTCGTAGATTTTTTTGTATGCTTCTGCTTCATTATTTACAAAATCTTTAACATACGACTCGCCTTCAAATTGTCCATTCATCTTGATATAGATAATTGCGATATTTCCTGAGCGATCATGTTGAGTTTTACCTATACCCTTGTTTAAAGCCTTGGCAACATTTTCCGCAATGCGTTTAATTACGGGAACAACCACACTATTTCCAGCTTGTTTATACAGTTGACCATTTGAAACACCCTCAGGTAACTTAAAGGTCTTTGGATAACCTTGTACATTGAAGGTTTCCTTTGGTGTTAATTTACGAATCTCCCCACTATCTGTCAGAATCAAAGGAACATTGTGCCCGCCTGTTCCCATATTAGCTGTTAAAGTAGGGACTACACCATTCTTATTTTCACGAACGTATTGGCGACGCCATTGATATACCGTATCCTGACTAGTCACACACTCTTTTAATTCATCATAAAATCTTTGCTTACCTTCTCGGTAATAGAATGCTTCGCCAGGCGATGCACCAAAATCAATCACATCACTTAAGGTCGTTGTCAGCTTAATTTCCTCTGGAAATTCAAACAAGTCGTAGGCTTCTTTAGTATCGAAACCAACAATATAGATACGCTCACGGTTTTGTGGGATATTTCCGTAGTCTTTCCCATTGAGAACCTTCCACTTAATGAAGTAGTTGTTCTCGGTTAAAGCTTCACGAATAACCTTGAAAGTATTGCCATGGTCATGACCGACCATATTCTTGACATTTTCAATGAAGATAGCACGAGGTTTGCATCCCTCAATCATGCGAAGCAACTCAAAGAAAAGATCGCCACGATCATCATCAAAGCCCTTGCGATAACCCGCAATACTAAAGGCCTGACAAGGGAAGCCTCCCATAATCACATCCACGCGCTCAGCTGGAATATCCTCTGGCTGAACAGCATGAATATCACGACCATCCAAATAGGTATCTGGATAGTTTAACTGATAAGTCTGACGTGCATACTTATCAAACTCATTGGCATACACCACTCTGAACTCGTTGGTTTGTTCAAATCCCAACTCAATTCCCCCAACACCTGAGAAGAAAGCTGCAATGTTGTACTTCTCAGGCCGGTTCGAACTTACAGAATTTGTCATGTAGTAACCTGCTTTCTAAAATTAACAACTATCAATAGTTGAATATAAAATCTAATACTTTTAGTATCGTTAAATTTTATTTAGTAATCAAAAAAAATGAATTATTCTTCGACAAATATACAGTATAAGGCTTCACTAATCTTATTCAAAGGAATATTATTCCTAAAACTATCAATTCCAAATAGTTTTTTTAGTATTAGGTTTTTATAATTCTGCAAATATTCTAGTATATAAATCGGGCTTTGATTCTCAAATCCATTCTGGAAATATTCTTGTTCAACAATTACAGAGACTTCTAAATCAATTGATGTAATATTTAATTGCTCTCCCATGTGTTGATAGCTTATATACTTATTTTTTAGTGAAATCAACATGCCTTTTACATCCTGAGGAACACTAGCTAAATCAGAACGAGAAAGTTGTAGGAGAATTTTTAAACAACTTTCAAATTCTTTCAAAAATTCTTTTTCTATTGAAAGAAATTCATTCAGCTCTTGCCCTTTTTCTTGTAGATTATTGACATCATAATAAGATTGAATAAAACGTACAGTATATTGAATCCATAAACTTGAACTACAAATCACTTCTATAGTCAATTGATTATTTCCTTCATGAGCATAGTTATTTCGCTCAGCAATAATCGAGTCTATTTGCATTTTATATTCTTCATAATAGTAACTCTTTTGTAATAGCGGAAAATGTTGCAATATTACCTCGCTTTTAGTAGGTGCAACAAATTTATCATCAATGGGTTTATGATTAGTTATAATGGGAAAAAATTGATGCTGAGTTTCAATTTTATCTTTCAATGATTTTAACAACCTTTTATAATACTGTTCGTATAAAGTGTATGTTTTTATTAATAAATGATTTTTCCACACTTCATACGAAGGGTCTGTTGGGTTTAATTCACAGCTAAGAAAATTATCTATAATTCCTATATAATCTGTAACATTCCTCTTAAAAGTATCAGGCATTCTATTCTCCGTATAGTACTTTGTTCATTGCTACGATTCTATTTTTAATATTCTCTCTTTGTCCAGTTCCTTGTGTGAAGTATTTTTCAAAGTCGCCATCAATAAATAATCTATTATATCGTTCTTGAAAATCTTCTTTTATTACACTTCGATTAGAATAACCCAATAAATAACTAACAATTATTGATTCGAAAATAATTGGTGTTATTCTAGAATTATATTTATTCTGAGTTGCGTCATACTTTTTAAATGCGTTTACTCCAAGTAATTCTTCTATTATTTCAATTCCTGATTTTATTTTAATAAATAATTCATCAATGTCAGATTGAAATTGGGGGATAGAATTTTTCCTCTCACACTTTTTATACTCAATATGATATTTTTCTGCAACGTTATTTAATAATGTTTTATAAACTATAGAACCTGTTATTGAAAAGTCAGCAATATCACCAGACTCAATAACTAAATCATAAATTGCTATAGCTCTAAGTAAAATTTCTGAATTACTTAAATTTAAAATGGCACTATTTGAAAAATATTTAACAAGAAATTGTGTTGCAAAGTCATTCAATGATTTATTAAAGTAACCATAAAAAATGGAATTTCTTATTTGTTGACTTGATAACGTTGTACCTCCGCTATTTAATCTCTCAAAAATAGAATACATAGCCGATTCATTATATGGAAGATTTTGCTTAAATTCAATAACGTTAATAGTATTATATTTTAAATTATCGGCTAGTCCCTCTTTTTCTAAATCTATATAATTCATGTTCTCGTATTTATCATTGACACCTTTAAGTGAAAATCCTGCTGCTACATTATTTTGAATAGGGAGTCTTTCGTTATAAATATATGCATGAATAGTTGTGATTCTTTGCAAACCATCAATGACAAGATATCTTTTTCTTCCTTTTTCTTCAATTGCTACTAAGAATATACTAGGTAAAGGGAGGCCCATAACTATTGACTCTATTAACCTTGAAGCTTGCACGCGATTCCAAACAAAACCACGTTGCATTTCAGGAACTTTTATAATTTCATCATGGTACATTTGTGCAAGTTGATTATATGTAATATTATAAGACCAATAATCAATATCATAGCTGAGTTTACTTGCTCTTATATCTTGTTCAGTAATATCTTCATTGGAAACTATCTGATACGAATTCTCCTTTAAATCAATTACAACTTCAAAAAGATAACTAATTTTAGATCCTATTACAGTTAATTTAACTACAATGTTATTATCTTTATCGGGATCATTTAAGGTATCATCAATAGATATTGAAAGTTCAGAATCAGAAGAGATATTCATAATATGTTTTACTGTATCTGTAAAGTCTGTGTTTTCAATAGTTATTTTATTAATTTCATCATAAAAAAGTTCACTCATGATTTATTTCCTTTAAAATCTCTAGACGAGTTTCTTCATCTCATCAATACGCGCTACGGTCGCATCGTATTTGGCTTGGTAGTCGGCTTGTTTGTCGCGTTCTTTTTGGACGACTTCTGGTTTGGCATTGGCTACGAAGCGTTCGTTAGAGAGCTTCTTACCGACCATATCCAGTTCTTTTTGCCATTTAGCCAGTTCCTTGTCGAGGCGAGCCAGTTCTTCTTCGACATTGAGGAGGTCTGCGAGTGGCAGATAAATTTCTGCTCCTGTGATGACACTTGACATAGCGAGTTCAGGTGCAGGGATGTTTGATGCAATTTCCAGGTGTTCTGGATTTGTGAAGCGTTTGATGTAGTTGACATTGCTGTTAAAGAAGGCTTCCAAGTCGCTATCGCTTGTCTTAACAAGAATCGTGATAGGCTTGCTTGGTGCTACGTTTACTTCCGCACGTGAGTTACGAACGGAGCGAATCACATCTTTAAGAGCTTCAACGCCGGCTGCTGCTGCTTCGTTTTCAAACTCTGGATGAACCACTGGGTATTCCGCAGTCACGATTGTTCCTTCAGAGATTTGGCCGTAGATTTCCTCAGTCACGAATGGCATGATTGGGTGAAGGAGACGCAAGATTTGATCCAAGGTGTAAAGAAGGACAGAGCGTGTAATAACTTTTTCGTCTTCATTGTCGCTATAAAGCACTTCCTTGGTCAACTCAACATACCAGTCCGCAAACTCATCCCAGATGAAGTTGTAGAGGATGTGACCAGCCACACCGAATTCAAACTTGTCAAAGTTTTCAGTGACTTTTCCAATAGTTTCGTTGAGGTTGTGAAGAATCCAACGGTCTGTCACGTTACCTGCTTGACTAGCAGCCACTTTAGCTACATTTTCACGCGCCACATCCAAGGTCAATCCTTCATTGTTCATAAGGATATAGCGAGAGATGTTCCAAATCTTATTAATGAAGTTCCAAGACGCATCCATTTTCTCATAAGAGAAACGCACGTCTTGCCCTGGTGCAGAACCATTTGAAAGGAACCAACGAAGGGCATCAGCACCATATTTCTCGATCACATCCATTGGGTCAATCCCGTTTCCGAGTGACTTAGACATCTTACGTCCTTGCTCGTCACGGATCAAACCGTGGATCAAGACGTTCTTAAATGGTTGGCGTCCTGTGAATTCCAATGATTGGAAGATCATACGAGACACCCAGAAGAAGATGATGTCGTAACCTGTTACTAGGGTTGAAGTTGGGAAGTAACGTTTGAAGTCTTCTGAGTCGACATCAGGCCAGCCCATGGTTGAGAATGGCCAGAGGGCAGAACTGAACCAAGTATCCAAGACGTCTTCGTCTTGAGTCCATCCGTCGCCTTCTGGTGCTTCTTCACCAACGTACATTTCACCCTCAGCATTGTACCAAGCAGGGATTTGGTGACCCCACCAGAGCTGACGAGAGATTACCCAGTCGTGGACATTTTCCATCCATTGGAGGAAGGTATCGTTGAAACGAGGTGGGTAGAATTCGACCTTATCCTCTGTGTCTTGGTTGGCAATGGCATTCTTAGCCAATTGGTCCATCTTGACGAACCATTGCGTAGACAAACGTGGTTCAACCATAACTCCAGTACGCTCTGAGTGACCAACTGAGTGGGTCATCTTCTCAATCTTAACAAGCGCACCGATTTCTTCTAACTTCTTGATAACAGCCTTACGAGCTTCAAAGCGGTCCATGCCGTTGAATTCACCAGCCAATTCATTCATGGTACCATCATCGTTCATAACGTTCACTTGCGGAAGATTATGACGTTGACCAACCAAGAAGTCATTCGGGTCGTGGGCAGGAGTGATTTTCACCACACCAGTACCGAATTCAGGGTCTGCGTGTTCGTCCCCAACAATTGGGATTGGCTTGTTCAAGATTGGCAAGATAACATTTTTACCAATCAAATCTTTATAACGGTCATCATTTGGGTTAACCGCTACGGCTGTATCCCCAAACATGGTTTCAGGACGTGTTGTTGCCACTTCAAGGGCACGTGAACCGTCTTCCAACATGTAGTTCATGTGGTAGAAGGCACCTTCCACATCCTTGTGAATAACCTCGATATCAGAAAGGGCTGTACGAGCTTTTGGATCCCAGTTGATGATAAATTCACCACGGTAAATCCAGCCCTTCTTGTAAAGCTCTACAAAGACCTTACGAACGGCTTTTGACAACCCCTCGTCAAGGGTGAAACGCTCACGAGAATAGTCTACAGAGAGCCCCATCTTGCCCCATTGTTCCTTGATAGTCGTCGCATATTCGTCTTTCCATTCCCAGACTTTCTCAAGGAATTTTTCACGACCCAGGTCATAACGAGAGATGCCATCTTCAGCCAAACGCGCTTCTACTTTAGCCTGAGTCGCAATCCCAGCGTGGTCCATCCCTGGAAGCCATAGCGTATCAAAACCTTGCATCCGTTTTTGACGGATGATGATATCCTGTAAAGTCGTATCCCAAGCGTGACCAAGGTGAAGTTTCCCAGTTACGTTTGGTGGTGGAATGACGATCGAATAAGGCTTAGCCTTTTTATCGCCAGAAGGCTTGAAAACATCCTCATCAAGCCATTTTTGGTAACGACCAGCCTCAACCTCGGCTGGATTGTATTTAGATGAAAGTTCTTTAGACATGTGTGTTCTCCTTAAGTATTTTTTTTACTTCTTTAATAATTCGTTTCCTATTTTTCCTGTATCTACAAAACAAAATAGGATGCAACATATAATTTTGTGGTCTATTTCGTGTTGTTAGCTTTCTTTTTAGTTTTTTTAAACGTTTATTTAGTGAATTGATACTCGTAGTATCATATTCATATCGATTTAACTTGTCTTCTTTATTTCTTATCTGGTTTGTAAGCTCGACTCCTAATTGATATTTTTTACTTTTTTGTCTTAAATATCTCTTTATTTCTCTGATATAGGTATCTTCATAAATATAAAATGAATACAAATAGAAAACTTCATACAGCAAAATCAATGGCATACTAATAATATAAAAAGACGGATTTAATTTAAATTTATTGATTAGGTTCCATACTACATAAATAAACGGATAAGCATAAAATAGCAAGAATATCCATATTTCTTCTTTTCGGCTTTCAGATGGATTCGAAACAATGGCATTTGTCACAGGTGTCTGTAATAAAATTAAAATAACAGCAATAGTACTCATTGAGAAATTTATTACATGTAGGATATCAATTGAGCTATTTGGAAAATCAACAAAGATACAATAAATAGATGAAAAAAATAAAAGGCACTGCATCACTTGATTTATGGCCTTAATAGGTCTAAATCTTACTTCACTTTTTGAACGTTCCCAATCAAATTTTAATAGCAACTCAATATAGAATGCTAACTTCTCAACATCAACAACATCCTCACCATCTAGCAAAGCCCAAATATGTCCATCTTTCATATAATACGGCTTGGTATTCTTAAACTCCATATTTTTCCCATATGGATTTATTTCAGATTTCAACTTGATTATGGCACAATTCTTTTTATTATCATCACTTAATTCTGATAATATTTCTTTTAATTTTTTCCTCCATTCTGATCGTTCTTTTGTAACAAAATCCAAATTGTTCTTTTTGTTATTTTGAACAAACGTAATTATTGCACTGACGATTGCGCTTATCCCAACTGCACTAACAATAGAGACGATTTGTTCGATAGTCAAATTCATTTATCTCCCCCACTCACTCCTAAGCAAGCCACACCTCAACTCGTCACAGCAATTTCCTTAACATCTTTCCGGTCCCTTATGCGAGCTTCAAGGGTGAAGCCGAATTTCTCAGCTATTCGTTCGGGTAACTCAGCTCTTGTCATCCTTCTTCCTCGCTTTCTTAATGAAGCTTCCCATGGGGTCCACTCGATTATCCAGATAGCGATAGACACGCTTATGACCATCACCCATAAAGTAAGTCGGTGCAAAAGAATCGTTACGGAAATGGCCCTTGTCATCTAGCAAATCAGAATCAGCAAGGCGGTCTAGAATCTTAGCAAAGATATGGCAGATACCATCTTCCTCAATAATTCTGTCGACCTTACAATCCAGAACGACTGGGCAGGCATCCAAGATAGGCGCTTGTGTCAGTTTAGAAGTTTGGAAATCTAAGCCGAGTTTAGCAATCTTTTCACGGTGACTAATAAATCCAGCCTGCTCCATCTCCAACATGAAACTTTCATCAGGAATATTCACAGTGAACTTCCGATACTGTTTAATCTGGTCTGCCGCATTTTCTTCACTACCGACCCCGATGACGAGCCAATCTCCTAGACTATAAGAAGAACTACAAGTCGTCACATTATAGCCATAGGTCTGGTCCTGATAACCCAAGATAAAAATAGGAAAACCATAATACAATTTACTGGTCTCAAAAGATTGCTTCATGACACCCTCCTTTGATAAGAACGTAGACCTCGCTTTCGCTCCGTCTGCATCAATATCTTTAAATTCACCTGCGACCTTCGGTCTTGGTTCTTTAAAAGCTATAGAAAATCCCTGCCATAAACATGACAGGGACGAATATATATCCGCGGTACCACCCAGTTTTGAGTGGCAACCACTCACAGCTTTATTGATTCAATTTGACCATCAGCAACCAGCTTTGACATTTGTGCGGATTTCTCAGTACCACCGCTTCCTGTGACAAATGGGCTTCAAAGCACCTCTGAATGGTCTTATTCTATCACATTTTTAATCTCAAGACAAATGAAAGTGTGGTGGAAATCTTATTGATCTTTGAATTTGAAAGTATGTCCTCTGCTTTACTTTTCCTCACAATTTTCAATGGCTACTATTATCTTTCATAACAACTTCTAACTCTGCTTGGCTTTCCAACTATCTATTACGATAAGCTATTGCCATGGTTTTATACTCCTCAGAGGTCATCTTATAAAAATCCGCTTCTTCTTTGTAAGATTCTACAAACTTTTTGTAATAATCGATATTTTTTATCGGATTCTTAATAACCCTATCTATCAACACATAAATCCCTAAAAATACACCACCAAGAATCACCCCAAGAAAATAGGGCGTCACAAGAAATGATTTAACTAACGCCATGAAGCTCACCATCACTTTCCTTCAAAATCCTTCTGAAAATGTTCTTTATAAACTTTTAATTCAAACTCACAAATATCTTTGAGCTTTTTCCCAGCTGCAACTCGTCTTTGATGTGCTCTTATTAAAACATGTTCAGACTGTCTCTGACTAATAAAATAATGCAATAGCCAATAAGCAACTATAAACCCTAACGTTATAGTAATTACCTTAACCACCAAGAAAATCATCTCTCTACTCCTCTTAATGAACTTGCTGAAACCATTGTAACAAACTATCGGCAAAAATAGAGAGCTTTTTTCACAAGTAATGGCTCCTTTGTAATAAGTAAAGGCATTAATTTTATTTTAAGTACATAAATGATAGTATTATAGTTATTTCGAGATAGATCATCTACATTCTAAATAACTTTATTTTCCATAAGAAAAACCCCTGTCTGTCGACAAGGGTCTCATCTTATTTTTCTTCCTTAGCTCTTTCTTCTTTTAGCCATTTTTCATAGCTTTCAAGTAGATTTATAGCCATTTGGGTTGCCAAGGCAACTGAGAAGGCTTCCGTTCCTTCAGTTGTTTCATTTTGGACTTCCAATTTACTTTCTTCGTAAATAGCTTTGAGAGCCTTATTGCTAAGCGTATCTTTAAATGCTTGGAATTCTTTCATGGTCAAAGCCTCCTTGATTCTACGGCACTCTCTAAAATGACTGTTACCGTTTTCACTTTAAGTTTACACCATCTCAGAGAAATTGCAAGGTTTTTCCTTAATAATAAGGAGAACTTTCACACTATCTACGACCTATTGAGCAGCTGCAGTAGCACCTGTGAGATACTCTGTCGTATAGGCTACAATAGCTCCTGAATCAGCATTTACCGCGTATTTATAACGTAGGCCACTAGCAGCATAATCAAAACTGATATTATAGACTTTACCGTCTCCTTCGGTTTGCAACTCCGTTTTCAAGTTTGTCACAGAACCTTCAGCTAGACCAGCATGGTTAAGAGCTGTCGTTTGTGCAGTTTCTTTGGACACTGCCGTCTCGTCCTTACTTTCGCTAGGTTGAGTCTCGTCTTTAGACTCTTCACCTTTTTGAGTATCATCCTCATCTTTAGACGTTGGATGATCACTCTTATGTTTCAAAATAGATCCTGACAGACCGTCAATCGTATACTCAAAATGATTGTCTGACGTTGTGAAACTAATCTCATAACTTCCGTGAAGTCCAGAACGTGATTTTGAGACTGTTGATTGAGATATCTCAGATGTTTTGACGCCTGCATTTTTGTAAGCAATGTCTGCCGCATCTTGTTCTGACAAGCGATAACCTGAACCGTTAAAAATAAACAAGGCTGCAGCAATGGCAACTGGGATAGCGAGCAGAATCAGATAGCCCACTAGCTTTTTCATTTTTCGCATAAAATTCTCCGCTATTTTAATCTAATACTACTATTATATCTTAAAGTTCTAAAATTGTCAGAAAAACTTGGCCCATTTTTAGGAGGATGTCATAAAAAGTTCCTGACAGATATCAAGAACTCTTACGAAGATTTAAGATTTGACCAGTTACAAAGACTAGGATGGCTAGCCAGATAAAGAGGAAACCTTTCAATTCTCCAAAGCTAACTGTCTCACCAAAAACGAGAATGGCCACGAGCAGTTGAATCGTAGGGTTGAGGTACTGGATGAACCCGATAAGGTTAAGCGGTGCCCTTTTAACTGCCTCGGAGAAGCAAAGCAGAGGAACAGCCGTCACTACCCCCGAAATAGCTAAGAGAAACATTTCCAAGGTCGAATAAGAGGAAAATGACTCCGGTGAAAAGAAGATGAGGTAGATGGCTACAAAAGGTAGTAAGAAACCACTTTCCACTAGCATGGCTACATCGCTGGAAAGCTTGACCCCTTTCTTGATCAAGCCATAAAAACCAAAACTCAAGGCTAAGCCTAAAGAAACCATGGGAAGTTTTCCTGTATTGGCAACAAGAACCAACACTCCTATAAAAGCTAAGACTACTGCTGTCCACATGGTTCTGCTCAATGATTCACGAAGAAAAACAAGAGCAAATAGGATAGACACAATAGGCATAATGTAATAGCCCAGGCTGGCTTGTGTCGCTTGACCATGACCCACAGCATAGATATAAATCAACCAGTTAGCTGCTATGAGAAAGCTGGCAAGCAGCATGCGAAGCAAGGCCTTCTTATCCTGCCAAAGTCCCACAAGTTCCCCTTTAAAACGTATCGTCTGTTTAGCTATTAATGCATAAACCAGCATGGTCACTACAGTAAAGACAATCCGCCATGAGAAGGTGTTATAGGCTGAAACACCTGCTAAAAGCTTCCAAAAAAGGGATAAAAATCCCCATTGAATATAGGTGGCTAGACCAAAGAGCAACCCTTGATTCTTTCTAGTCAACGACAACACCTGCTTTATCCACAGCTAGGATGAAGGTTTCACCGTCTAATCCAAAATCATCGATAGCCGTTTTAAGAGCCTCAGCCTGATCATGTGGTGTTAAGGTCATAACTGTTGGACCAGCACCTGAGAGATAGGTTGCATAGGCACCATATTGGCCTGACAATTCCTTAATGGTCGCAAATTCCTTGACCAATTTTTGGCGGTAGCGTTCGTGGAACATGTCTCCTTGGATGGCACGTCCCGCTTTAACCAAATCCCCTGCAAAAAGAGCTGCAATGGCAACGTTGGCAATAGATGATGCAGCTACAGCTTCTTTGTAAGACAGGTCACTTGGAAGAACCCCACGTGAATCAGACGTCTTAAGTTCATAGCTCGGAATGAAGGCGACAAAAGCACACTCTGGAAACTCTGTAACGATGCTATTAACATGTTCATCCACATAAGAGGCTACAACGAGATTCCCAAAAATAGCTGGGGCAACATTGTCTGGATGCCCCTCAATCTTGGTCGCAATATCAAGTTTATCATCGTCTGAGAGCTTCAGGTCTGCCAATTGATTAGCTAATTCAATCCCTGCGACAATAACTGAACTTGAAGAACCAAGCCCACGCGCCAAGGGAATATCCGATGTCATCACCAATTTATGAGGTTGCAAATCGGACTTAACTTGCAAGGCTGTTGAAATGAGGAGGTTATTTTCATCTGAAGGAATATCTCCCAAATCATGTTCAATATGCCATGCATCTGCCGGCTCAAGCACCTCGATTGTCAAATATTTAGAAACGGCAACACCCACAGAATCAAAACCTGGACCAATATTGGCAGATGTTGCTGGAACAGTAATTTTCATAATAATACACCAAAAGGAGGAAAGCCATTAGCGACTTTTCTCCTTGAATACCTTTCTTATATGCACCAGTATGGGCTTATCAATTAGTTAGACAAAACTTTCAATGTGTTGACAACAGTGAAGTCTTCTGCTGCTTCAAGTTTTTCAGTAACAGCTTTGAGCTGTGTCTTAGACATAGCATGTGTAATCACAACGATACGAGCTGTTGTGCCATTTGCTTTTTGTTGCAAGACTTGTTCAAATGAAATATCTTCTGAGTTGAAGATTTCAGACAAGTGAAGGATTTTACCTTTTTCGTCTGGCGTATCAAGAGCAAAGTAGTAGTTGCTCTTAACATCCGCTGGATTAGCCAATGGCAAGTCACGACGGAACTCGTTGAATGGTTTACCAACATTGCCATCTGAAAGACGACGAGCAATACGGATAATGTCTGCCAAAACAGATGTTGCTGTTGGTTTTTGACCAGCACCTGGACCGTAGTACATTGATTCGCCAATACCGATAGATTCAACAAAGACTGCATTCATGACATCGTTGACGCTAGCAAGTGGGTGGTTTTTTGGCAAGAATGTTGGGGACACTTCTGCTGAGATACCTGATTCTACTTCACGCACATCACCAACCAATTTGATGACATAACCCAATTCTTGAGCAACAGCTACATCATCAGTAGAGATGTTTGTAATCCCCTTGTGAGTCACATCGTCGAAATCAATTGTGGCACCAAATCCAAATTGGCTAAGGATAACAGCTTTATAAGCAGCGTCAATACCTTCAACGTCGTTAGTTGGATCACTTTCGGCATAACCAAGTTCTTGGGCAGTCTTAAGAGCGTCCTCATATGACCAACCTTCGTCAACCATCTTAGTCATCATGAAGTTAGATGTTCCGTTGAGTACACCAAGGATACGTGTCACCTTATCAGACGTCAAAGAGTTAGCCAAAGTACGCAAAATTGGAATACCACCAGCAACAGCAGCTTCATAGTAGAAAGCCACCCCCTTATCTTGGGCAAGAGAAATCAACTCTTTTCCATGAGTAGCAATCAAGTCTTTGTTAGCAGAAACAACGTTTTTACCTGCTTCAAGTGCTTTTGTGATGAAGGTACGAGCTGGCTCGATACGACCCATCAATTCAACAACGATTTGAATCTCTTCATCGTTAAGGATTTCGTCAACATTTGTGACAAAATTGTAGTCGTTTCCGGCAGCGATAAGACGATTTTTTTCCTCGTCATCTTTAACCAAAACTTTGGCAATTTCGAGTTGGTCACGTGAGGCTGCAAGAACCTTTTCACCATTTTCCTTCAAGAGGAAAGGAATACCGCTAGCTACTGTACCAAAGCCAAGCAATCCAATTTTAATAGACATTTACGATTTCTCCTTAAAAACATACATTTTTTTAATTGTACCACATTTCTATCGGAATTGACAGAATATTGTTGCCTTTTAAGAAGACAAGTATTCTTTTTTTACTGAAAATTCTGTGCATTTTCACCCCATTTTTGTTAGAATAATAGCTAGACCTATTTGAAAGGGGATACAATGACTTCTCAAAAGAAAAAAATAACTCAAGCTAACAGAAAAAAACTGAACCTTCTTCTACTTATCCTAAACCTCGTCCTTCTTGGCTTACTGGCAGTCTTTATGCTTAACCGACCAAATCAGTCGAAAAACAAGCAACAACAGTCTCAGACCAGTCAGTCTAAGACGATAGCTAAATGGAAAACCTATGACGAACCTGTCCAAATCCCTATCCTCATGTATCATGCGGTACACGTCATGGATCCATCTGAAGCTTCTAACGCTAACCTTATCGTTGACCCAGACCTCTTCGAAGCACAAATCAAGGCTTTGTCAAAGGCAGGTTACTATTTCCTAACGCCTGAAGAAGCCTATAAGGCCTTCACTGAAAACGCCTTGCCTGCTAAGAAGGTTGTTTGGCTGACCTTTGATGATGGTAACGAAGACTTCTATACGATTGCCTATCCGATTCTCAAAAAATATAAGGCTAAGGCAACCAACAATGTGATCACTGGCTTCGTTAAGAAAGGAAATGCTGGAAATCTTACCGTCAAGCAGATGAAAGAAATGATGGCGCACGGCATGAGCTTCCAGTCTCATACGGTTAACCACCCTGATTTATCAGCCACTGACAAGGCAACACAAAAGGTTGAATTAACGGATTCTATTGACTTCCTTGAAAACAAACTCAATACCAAGGTCAATACCATTGCCTACCCATCAGGTCGCTACAATCAAACGACACTGGACCTAGCTAAGAAAACATACAAGTTAGGACTGACAACTAACGAAGGGCTAGCTAGTGCCAAGGATGGTCTCCTCTCACTTAATCGTGTCCGTATTCTGCCAACAACAACAGCTAAAGGACTTCTCAGCGAGATTGCTACTGACAATGAGTAAAAGAAATCACTTGATTCAAGAATCAAGTGATTTTTATGTTCTAGTCAAATATTTCTGATAGGATAGCCACACCCTTTTCGATTTCAGTATCACTTAGGGTGATTGGTGGCAAAAGACGAATCACATTTGTCCCTGCAGTTAAGACAATCAACCCTTTATCTCTAGCTGCCTGAACCAATTCTCCCAAATCGCCAGTGGTCTCAATCCCAATCATATAGCCCAAACCACGTACAGTGGTAACTGTCTCTTTATCAGATAAAGCTGCCTGCAATTGTGCTTGTAGCTTGTTTCCATTTTCAAGAGCAGTATCCAGAAATCCTGGAGCCAACATAACTTCAAGCGTAGCCTTGGCAGCCGCCATGGCCAGTTTGTTTCCTCCAAAGGTAGAGCCATGACTTCCGTAAGAAAAAGCTGCCCCAAGGGAGGACTTGGCAAGCATGGCTCCAACTGGCACCCCATTGGCCAAACCTTTGGCCAGAGTAAAGATATCTGGTTCAATATCGTAGTGCTCATAAGCAAAGAGCTTACCAGTACGACCAATTCCTGTCTGAACCTCATCTACAATGAGGTAAATACCTGTCTCCTTACAAAAATCAGATAAATCCTTAATAAAGTCCTGATCCGCAGGTTGCACACCTGATTCCCCTTGAACCAACTCCAGCATAATAGCTGCAGTTCCTTCACTAGCTAGGGCCTTGACACTGTCTATGTCATTGAAAATAGCATAGCTAAAGTGGGGCACACCTTCACCAAAACCTTGTTTGATTTTATCCTGACCAGTGGCAGACATAGATCCAAACGTTCGACCATGGAAGGAATTTTGGAAGGTAATGATTTCTTGTTTACCTGAAGCCTTACGGGCGATTTTGATGGCTGCCTCATTTGCCTCTGCACCACTGTTACAGAAAAAGGCCAGATAGTCCTTATCACCAATTAAAAGGTCAGCAACATCTTCTTGCAACTGATTGTGATAAAGATTAGGCTGGTGCAAAATCTTCCCCACCTGTTCTGTCAAAGCCTGATTGACATGGGGATGGTAACCCAGATTGGTTACCCCAATACCTGATGAAAAATCCAAGTAGGTCTTGCCAGTTGTATCAGTCAAATAATTGCCCTGTGCCGAAGCGAAATCAATCGCTGCCCGCTTATAGTTTGAAAATAGTTTTGTCATCTCTTACTCCTTGATTATGGTACCATCTGTCAGGTTATCACCAATAATGACCTGCTCAACACCAGATTCAACCGTCTGAACAGCGCTTTGAATTTTAGGAATCATACCCCCAGTTACCACGCCTGAATCTATTTTTTCCTGAACGTCCACAAGATTCAGATGATTTAAAACCTGTCCATTCTCTAAAACTCCTTTGACATCTGTCATGAGGATAAGTTTTTTGGCACCTAGACTAATTGCCACAGCTCTAGCAAGGTAATCGGCATTGATATTGAGCAAATCCCCCTGCTCACTATAGCCTAGACTAGGAATCAAGGGAAGTTTGCCTTGAGATAGGAGGGTCACTAGGGTTTGATTAGTGATGTTTTTGACTTCACCCACAAAACCATAGGTCTCTTGATCTAAGAAATCAGCATGAACAAGGTCCGGAAGCTCATCTATGACCTGATAGGCTGGCAAACCTGCAGTTGTCAGCTCACCTGCTAAGTTTTTCCCAACTATGTCAACCAAAGCTTCTCTAATCAAGGCCATATCTGACTGACCAGTCACACGAAGACCATTGACCTTGTGAATTGGAATATGATTCTCCTCCATCAGCTGATTAATAGCAAAACCACCCCCATGGATGATGATTATTTTTTGACCAGCCTGCTGCCATTCTGACAGTTTGGTCAGTATCTCAGGAGTTAGCTGTTTACTGGCTACTCCACCAATCTTAATTACAATATATTCAGTAGTCATCAGTTAACTCCTTTTCCTTAGATAGTCTAAGTGTGATAGAGGGCATTAATCTTAACGTAATCGTAAGAAAGATCACAACCCCAAGCGGTTCCTTTTTCATGTCCAGCATGAAGATCTACCGTAATGGTCACTTCATCCTCATGCATGATGTCTTTCATTTCCTCATCATCAAAGGTCACAGGACTAGAGGCTAGCATGACTGCCAGACCGCCAAGCATAATATCAACATTGTCCACAGGAACGTCCACACCGGCATAACCAACAGCAGCTAGAATACGCCCCCAGTTAGGATCTTCACCAAAAATGGCTGTTTTGACCAGGCTTGAACCGACAACAGATTTTGCCATCATACGAGCATCAAGGGCATTAGGGGCATTAACCACATCAACTTGGATGAGTTTATTGGCACCTTCACCATCCTTGGCAATTTTCTTAGCCAGTTCTTGCATCACGAAATTAAGCATTTTTGAAAACTTATCAAATTCTGGTGTACCTGGCAGAATCTCTTCATTGAGCGTGCAACCATTTGACATGACAAGAACCATATCATTAGTTGATGTATCCCCATCAACTGTAATCTGATTAAAGGTCTTTTCCACATTTTGGCTCAAGGCTAATTGAAGGGTGTCACTAGAAATATTGGCATCACAAGTAATAAACCCAAGCATGGTTGCCATATTCGGGTGAATCATGCCTGAACCCTTAGCGACACCAGCCATAGTGACAACATCACGACCAAAAGTCTCCGTCACAGCAATAGTCTTAGTCGCTGTATCTGTCGTCAAAATCGCCTTAGCAAAATCATCAGCATTACCATTAACCACTAACTTGGAAAGACCGTTTTTCAGTGTATCCATTGGTAGCAACTCACCGATAATCCCTGTAGAAGCCACACCAACCAAATCTGGTTCAACACCTAACTTTTCAGCGGTCCACTCCTGCATGGTGTAAGCATCCTCCAATCCTTGAGTCCCTGTACAAGAATTGGCTACACCTGAGTTTACAACGATGGCCTTCATTTTCCCAGCCTTTTTTACCGAGGTCTTGGTCACAATCAAAGGAGCTGCGATAACCTTATTGGTCGTGTAAACCCCTGCCACACTGGCTGGTTTTTCAGAGACAATCCAACCAAAATCCATTTTTCTCTTTTTAAATCCTGCATGTAGCCCATCTGCTGAGAATCCTAACGGGCTGGCAATTGTTCCTTCAATGACTTTCATATTTTTTCTCCTAACTCTATGCTTACATCTACAAGTATGACGGTGTCAGAAGCAAACCTTCTGTCTCATCCCACCCCTGCATGAGGTTGAGATTTTGCACTGCATGTCCAGCAGCACCCTTGATCAAATTATCAATGACCGAAATAACAGTCAGAACATTGGTTTTTTCATTATAGGCAAAGCCAATATCTGTAAAATTCGATCCGATTACGTTGTGCAGTTCTGGCAAGCTGTCTTGAACACGTACAAAGGGTTTATCGCTATAAGCCTTTGTGAATGCTGAAGCCACATCAGCTACAGTAACGTCCTTCTTCAACTTACAATAAACCGTAGCCATGATTCCGCGATTAACTGGTAAAAGCGACGTTGAAAACTGAATCTCAGGCATTTCCGGATTAAAGGTCTGCAAGGTTTGAACAATTTCAGGAATATGCTGATGATGATTGAGTTTATAAGTCACGTAATTATCGTGAACATTGACAAAATGACTAGACTCACTCAAAGCCTTACCCGCACCAGTTAAACCAGACTTGGCATCCACAATGACACTATCCGTCTCAATCAGATCAGAAGCAACCAAAGGAAGCAAGGCCAACTCCGTCGCTGTTGCATAGCATCCAGGATTGGCAATGAATTTCTTATCCTTCACATCTGTATATTCTGATAATGCGTATGTAAATTTATTCAAAACACTCTGCTTAGCAGGTGATTTTTTATACCATTCTTGATAAACATTTGCCGGCAAGCGATGATCCCCAGACAGATCAATAATAGGAAAATCAGCCAGAACAAATTCCTCTGCTAGCGAACTAGCGACTCCTGAAGGTGTAGCAAAGAAAACCAAATCCGCCTTTTTCATAATCTTTTCCGCATCATAAACTTCAATGTCTAAGTCACAAACACCTTTCAGATAGGGATACACATCAGACAATCGTCGGCACACTTCCTTGGTTGCGTGAATAGAAACAAGTTCCACTTTTTTATGATTATTCAAAATTTTAACTAACTCTAAACCACTATAACCAGTGATACCAACGATTGAAATTTTCATTTATGCACTCCTTTTGAATAAATATGTAATTAGTTTATTGCATTTTTATTCATTTGTCAAGAGGAAAATGTAATTAATATGAAAAAACAAGCAGTCTTTTTCAACTACTTGTTTTCATGATTGCTATCTAGTTATTAAATAAATGCAAGTTGGCAATACGATCGACCGCTTCGACTAGACGCTCTGGCTCTACCAAAAGCCCAATGCGAACATAAGCATCACCCGCAGAACCAAATCCTTTACCCGGTGCCACAGCAACATGGGCCTTCTCAAGCAAAAGATCCGCAAAACTCTCACTGGTGTACCCCTCTGGCACAGGCATCCAAGCATAGAAAGAACCTCTGGATGGAAAGGCCTGCCAGCCAATCTTAGCAGCTGCCTGGACAAAAGCATCTCGACGGCTATCATAAGTCGCATTCAGTTGAGCAACAGCCTCCTCAGATTTAGGGTCTAAGAGGGCTGCAATCCCAGCCTCCTGCAAGGCAGGAAAGATTCCCACAAAAAGATGGTCTTGAATCAGATTCAAGGCTTCAATCATTTGCTCATTCCCAGCCGCAAAGGCCAGACGCCAACCAGCCATATTGAAGGTTTTCGAGAAAGTATAGAACTCAATGCCCACATCTTTAGCACCAGGCGTTGATAAAAAGCTAGGATTCTCATAGCCCTGATAACCCAAAGCTCCATAGGCTAAATCACTCACCACTCCTACTTCGTAGGTCTTAGCCCAAGCAACTAACTTTTCATAAAAGGCCTTAGTCGCCACAGCCCCTGTAGGATTATTCGGATAATTGATATAGATAAACTTAGCTCGGCGAGCTGTCTCCTCAGGAATGGCATCCAGATCTGGCAAGAAATCATTTTCAGCGGTCAAAGGAAAGGTTTCATAGGTCACACGGCCTAAACTCACTCCTGACAAGTAATCTGGATAACCTGGGTCAGGCAAGAGCAAGAGGTCGCCAGGATTCATCAAAGCTAGAGGCAATTCCACTAGTCCAATTTTAGCTCCACCCATGACACAAATCTCACGCTCCGAATCCAAATCAACCCCATAATGTTTCTTGTAAAAACTAGCAGCTGCTTCCTTAAAAGGACGATTGCCTCGAAACTGTGAATACTTATGGCTAGCAGGATTTTTCGCTGAGACGCACAGCGCCTCAACAATATGGTCATAGGTCGGTTGGTCGGGATTGCCTTGACCGAGATTGATCACATCTGCTCCTTCCGCTACCTTGGCATTAACTTTAGCAACCAAACCTGCAAAAAACTGTTCTGGCAATGCCTTCAATAAGTCAGATTCTTCAAATAACATAAACGCTCCTTAATGATACAAGTCCGTGCGACGATCCTCAAAAACAGGAATCTGACCTCGAACCTTATCTACCTCTTCAAGATTAATATCGGCCGTAAAAATGCCCTCCTCATGCTCCTTGGATTGTAAGACCACATTTCCAAGTGGATCGATAACCATAGAATGCCCTGAAAAGACATCGTCTGGCCCTGTTCCGACACGATTAACAGCAACTACAAAAGCTTGATTTTCAACCGCACGCGCCTTTAACAAAATCGCCCATTGCTGCACACGAGGTTCTGGCCACTGCGCTACCACAAAAAGTACCTTGGCCCCTTGTGCCATCTGTGTTCGCACCCATTCAGGAAAACGTATATCATAACAAATGACACTAGCAGCTGTCACACCATCAAGCTCAAATACAGACTCATCCGACCCAGCAGACATGTACTGGTCCTCTGCCATGAGGCCAAAGAGATGGATCTTGCTATAGGTATTGATTAGGTCCCCAGACTTATTGTAGACGTAGGTCGTGTTGTAAAATTTGCCGTCTTTCTCAATAGCAACGGACCCTCCGATAATAGCCACAGCATGTTTCCTAGCAAAATGAGACAAGAGTTCTTGAGAGTCCAAACCTTCCTTATCTGCAAGCCCATCCAGTTCATCTAAAGCATAGCCAGTATTCCACATTTCAGGGAGAACAATGACATCAGGCTTTTCGTCAAGCGTCCTTTCCAACATCTCTTTCACGTGCTTTTTATTTTCCGTAGGCTGTCCGTGAGCAACATCCATCTGTACCAATGCGATTTTCATAGTAACCTCGATTCTATATTAACCATTATAGCACTCCAAAAGACGTCACAAAAATTGAAAAATTCAATCTCATGATAAAGAAAGGCTATCAAAAAAGGCTGGACACATTGTCCAACCTGATTCATTACTTCATTAAGCAATATCAACGTAACGGCGAGCACCGCTCACTGTCATGTATGAGAGCCATGTGTGACCATCGGCTGTCAAAACTTTGTCATAGTTAACAGTCATGCCTTTGTCATAGTAGGCCAACTCTGGACTTGAAACCTTAGCTTCTGCCTTGATTGACGCACGACCTGTGAAGGTATAACGACCTGACTCTGGGAGACTTGGTTTTGCGGCTGGTTGAATTGCTTCTGGCTTAGCCGCTGCAATATCAACGTAACGACGAGCACCACTTGTTGTCACATATGAAAGCCATTGACGGCCATCGGCTGTCAGAACCTTATCATAGTTAACAGTCATGCCCTTGTCATAGTAAGCCAATTCTGGGCTTGAAACCTTAGCTTCTGCCTTAATTGATGCACGACCTGTGAAAGTATAACGCCCTGATTCTGTGAGACTTGGTTTATCCGCTGGTTTCTCAACCGGTTTAACTTCTGACTTAGCCTCTTCTTTGGCTGCTGCAATATCAACATAACGACGAGCACCACTTGTTGTCACATATGAAAGCCATTGACGAC
>OGWZ01000688.1_pt1 | contig 35877 bp, 34 predicted proteins | sample 1576141 | NCBI WGS metagenome assembly OGWZ01 (sample SAMEA3541512, study PRJEB24748) | human gut metagenome | biome: human gut; feature: human-associated habitat; material: faeces | place: China | collected 2012
ATCTTCCCATACAGTATGGTTCAATGTTGTATATTCCATCTTAATCTCATAAAAGCCATTAGCTTTCATTATTTCTATAAAGTTCTGATAATCGTTCTTTTCTACAAAAATGTCAATATCATTATGGGCTCTTGACTGATATCCAAGAAGAGCATCTACACCCCAGCCACCATCAAGAAAGACTTTAATCTCCGCATCTATTGCAAATTGAAGAATCTGTTTTACATCTGTTATATTGACCATCTTATCATCTCCACAAATTCTAATTAGGCGACCAGAGGAACTGCTGGTCTGTTTGATAAATCTCTGCATTTAGCAGTTTTCAATGTTGCCAAAACGAAAGTTAAGAAGATGTTCCTTTTCTCCATGTCGCTTTCTTTGGCGTAATTTACAAGGTTATTCCACACAAGATAGTTGTTCAGATACTTGGTAGAAACACCGTTAAAGCCACGCATAAACCTCTTTAGCTGGCTATGGTAGCTATTGATATGTTGGATATTATAAATGCCTTTCTTGGCTTTGCCAGTCTTTAACTGCACAAGGTCAATGCCATTGGCATTTGTAAATCTCACATAGGAGTTCATCTTGTCCGTAACAAGAGTGGAATTGGTCTTAATCCTACCATCATAAATATGATGTAAATCTCTTGTAGAAACTCTACCAGTATTCGTAATCTTGGAGATAGACAAGCCATTCCTATTAACCGCACAAGGAACACATACCTTTTCTTGGGACAAGCCTCTGATATGTGTAGAATGACCACGCTTATGAGCCTTGCGTGGCATAGCAAATGTCTTACTCTTGCTATGATTGCCCTTGTACGAGATGGCGAAAAAAGTTTCGTCAGCCTCAATAATGCCGTCAAGGGTAACATCGTCTGCCATATTCTGAAGTGCATCCAAAATCTTGTGTCTCCAAAGGAATGCGGTGTTTCTGTGAATCCCACAAGCAACAGCAGTCTTACGAATGGATAAGCCATTCATCATACAATCAATGTACTGCTCCCACACGGACAAGTCTTTTCTTGTACCAGACACAATGGAGTTCGTAGCAATCACGAAGGACTTGCCACAATCCTTACATACATATCGCTGTGTGCCATCTTTACGATGACCATTGCGAACCACATGGATACAGCCACAAAGAGGGCATACACGACCATTTGCAAAGCGTTCCTTTGCTACGAAATCTTCAATATTCAAAGACTTTACAAAGGCAGGACTTAAAAGCATTGTTTTAAGGCTTTCCTGCTCTGCGACAGTCAACTTACCGATAATATCTAATGCGTCTTTGATAGTAGGCATATCCAATTACCTCCTTCGGTGGTACTGTTTCTTACTATTATTATACGCTATTTCTCGTCAAAAATCAACCATTTGTTGTGACAGAGCCAAATATTTTATGTCGGAGGCAACGTGTATGAATCATAATGAAAACGTGATTACTTATAATCAGAATGATAAGACACTTAATATTAACGGTGCCCGTGTAACTGGAGTAAGCTCCTATAGCTTAAAAAAGTCAGGAGAAAATACATACAGAGCGACTATTTATATTGATAACGCAATAATAGAATATAAAGATAAGTCCAGATTTGATGGGGAGTATTTTTCAAGAGATATTGAAAATGGTAGACTGATGGTGTCAAAGTCTATTACACATGAAGAACTTTTTGGTCGTTCTGCAGAGTAATTTTATATTAGAGGTGTGATATGATTCAGAAAGTGAAAGAAGACAATGTTTTGAGGGAAGCTAACAGCCAGAAGAAGGATGATAGTTCTCCTACTAAAATTGAAGTTTCTATTGCAAATGTTGATGAGTTCATCTCTTATTTAAAAAAGAACAATGTGAAGGTGATAGATGATTGGGTTATTGAGAATATCATAAGGCCGTTTAAGTTTAAGATTAAGACAAAGGTTATTTCCTGAATATGCCTTCTTTTTTTAGATCTTGAATCATTTTTTCGAAGTTTCTTTTTGCGATAACTTCAATGTCGGCGCTGCAGTTTTTATTTGAACACTTAATGCCGACAGAAGGTTTCTTAATTAGGTCTTTTGTTTTAATTTTTGTCTTGTGATGGCATTTCTCACACACAATCTCAATCTCTGGAATAATTTTTGGCACATCGTTAATGTTCAAATCTCTCATATGAGGCCTCCGGAATGTTTTTTATTATAGTACCATGCAACACATCATTTTGCAATACCGAAAGTGGGTGATTCGATTGACCTATTACGATTCTTGGGCGTCGCTGGAAGCAGCTATAAAAAATGAATGCAACCAAATTATCGAGACGGAAATTGTTCCAAAAGCAGAGGAGATTTTGCGCAAACACATCGCCTCAGACATCTACGGTGCATACACACCCAAGCCAGGTGCATGGGTCAATGGAACAACTTACTCTCGCCGGCATGTTTTAGAGGGCTCCGTATATTCCAGGAAAGAAGGGGAAGGGCGGTATTTGGTAACCAGCGATGCGTCAGCTTCTCCCTCTGTAGTGCCTGGATATAGTTTTAGTCCTCGTGGTGCCGGCTCATTTTTGGCGTTGCTGGAATCTGGAAACATGGGGATCTGGAGAGGCGGCTTTGCCCGGCCAGCCGTAGGCAACGCTCAAAAGGAAGTTGACCAGATGATTGTTAGCGTGCTGAAAAGCAGGCTTGGATAAAACAACTGACGGGCAAGCTAGAGTCTGCCCGTTTTTCTAAAGGAAGGTGAAAAGATGGCAGATTTTGGCGTAAAGGTTTCCGCTAATGTTGAGGTTGATAGAGAAGGTTTTATCTCTCAACTGCAGGCGCTTGCAAAGGGAATTACAGTTAAAGTAGGAATTGAAGTGGACGAGGCCAGCAAGGCCTCGTTTTTAAATTCTCTGAAAAACATTGTCCCAAAGACCCCGGTTAAGGTAAGGGTTGCGCCGGACATGGCTGGCAAGAATTCCATCGCGCAGCAGATCTCTAGTATGGCTGGCAAGATCAGCCTCGGAAAGGGTATGCAGGTCAGCAAGGCCGGGATGACCTCCATGGCGAAGCAAGTGCAGTCTGAATTAAATCGGGCTAAGTTGAACCTGAAGCTCAACAAGATTGATGCGGATGCCCCTATTGCAGATGTTGGTAAACAACTCAAGGAAGAGGTAAGCGACATCAGTGCCGGGAAGGACGTAAAGATTGATGGGGATTCTGGCGGTCTGGACAGTACTCTGGAACAGACTGCAGAAATGAGTAGCCGTGTGGCTGAAGGGCTGAGTGAGGCACAGAATGCTACAGCTTCCTGGAAGGATCAAGTGAAAGATCTTGATCGGATCATGAAGAATGTGAGTTCTTCCACTGATAATGCGCTGCGCAGCAAAACGAATTCTCTGACGAATGCAGATAATGTTGCCAAGGTCAATGAGGAATACCAAAAACTGAGTGACAGCATCCGGAAAATCCGGGATACCGGAACGCCGGTTGACAACAGTGAGATTGTTCATTTGGAAAAGCAGGTCGCCGCATATGATGAGATGATCGCCAAGATGCGGGAAGCTGAGGCAATGGCGAAAAGTTCTAGCGCTGCATCGGCGCAAAGTGCGGCGAAAGAGCTGGCGGCGCAGCAGAAGATTTTGGACACATTGGAAAAGCGGGCCAATACGCTGTATGACAGTGCGCTTACTGGGAAGAACCCGATGATTACGGATGCTGCCAATGTAGAAGAGGTACAAAAGGCGTATCGGGATTTGGCCGAGAGTATTCGGCAAGTCAGACAGTCGAACAGTGAGGGCAGTCTTGTTGATGTTGGGAAGGTTTCTGAGATTGAAAGAAATACAGAAGCGTTGAACCAACTTGTGATTGCGAAGCAAAAGGTTGAGGCTGATGCGAGACGAAGTAGTGCTGATGCGAAAAGCAAATTTGAATCTCAACTTGCTGCTCAGATGAAAGAGCTTGACACATATATGAGGAGTGTCCAGAAGACGTATGATAGTGCGTTCTCTGGGAAGACTGGACTGATTACAGATGCTGAGAGCATTAAGAAAATCAATGCCGAGTATAAAGAACTAAGGAATAATATTGAGGGACTAAAAAGTGGTCATAAGCTAATAAGCCGAGAAGATATTAACGAGATTAAAAAATCTGCAGATGAACTCCAGAACCTTATCAACAAAAAGAGGGAGCTTGAAAATACAGCACCGCTTCGCCAAGTAGAAACATTCCGAGATCAGATGACCCGTTTCTTACAGTCGAATCCAAAAGTGCTGGATACAAGTCTTGGATCAGAAGTTAAAGGTATGTTAACTCAGATTGAGTCTGGGGCTAAGCTTTCGACTGCACAACTCAATGAAATGCGGGCAGCTTTTTCCCGTGTCAAGGTAGAAGCACGCCAAGCCGGTGTGATGGGGAAGACATTCTCCGATAGTGTGATGGACGCATACCGGCGGTTTGGTGGCTGGTCCATCATCACTAACAGCTTGGGTCATGCGGTATATGCGGTCAAAGAGATGATTACCAATGTTGTGAATCTGGACACGGCAATGACCGAGCTGAAGAAAGTTACCGATGAAACGGATGCTACCTATGAGCATTTCTTTACTGGGGCAGCGGACCGGGCGAGAGAAATCGGCGCGACGGTGACGGACACCATTACGGCGACGGCAGATTTTGCTCGCCTTGGATACGACATTGACCAAGCGTCTGGCCGATGCAGCTCTGGTATATAAGAATGTCGGCGACGGCATTGAAAATATCAGTGATGCGTCTGACAGTATTATCTCTACCATGATGGCCTTTGAGGACTTGGAAGGCAGAGATCCCATGCGGATCGTGGATGCATTTAATGAGCTAGGTAAATTGATTGCCTAACGGCACAGTAATGTGCCGCAGGAAAACAGCTATATCGGTTAAAGTCCGGAGACGGATGAGACCGAGGAAAGACCGGAATTTCCGGAATCCGTAGAGACTGTAATACCAGCTATGGTAACATGGTTGGTTTCGCTGTTCCCCTACTCCGTATAGCGGGTACGAGGGTGAAGATACAGTCCGAACTCATACTATAATCTAACAGTGAAATGTGAGAGGCAGGTCGAAAGGCCTGCCCGCCGTATTTTATACGGTCAGTAGCCATTTGGTTGCGTGGCGAAAGTAACAGATTGAACAATTTCGCAATCTCCTCAGAGGGTTTGGGCGAGGCATTGACCAGATCTGCCTCTGGCCTGGCAGCCGCCAACAACACATTTGAAGAGTCGGCAGCCCTGGTGACCGCTATGAACTCTACGGTGCAGGACCCACAGAAGGTTGGTACTACGCTGAAAACTGTGTCCATGTATCTGCGTGCAGCTAAGGTGGAGGCCCAGGAGGCTGGAATTGAGACTGAGGGCATGGCCAACAGTGTATCCAAGCTTCGTGAAGATGTGATGGCCTTGACCAATGGCAAGGTGGATATCATGATTGATGATAGCACCTTCAAATCCACCTACCAAATCATGGATGAGATCTCTCAGGTTTGGGATGAGATGACGGACGTGGACCAGGCTGCACTGCTGGAAATGATCGGCGGTAAGCGGAACAGTGATGCCGTCATGTCCTTGATTAAAAATTTTGATGTCGCAAGAGAAGCTTACCAGGATGCGCTTGGGTCTGAAGGATCCGCGTTGAAAGAGAATGAAAAGTACCTGGACTCTATTCAGGGTCGGGTGCAGCAGTTCAAAGCTTCTTTTGAAGAACTGTCGGCTGCCTTCATTGACTCTGACTTTGCAAAGGGCGTAGTTAGCTTCGGTGATACTATTTTGAGGGGACTGACCAGCATCATAGAGAACCTTGGGTCCATCCCGTCTTTGATTACTGCGATTGTCAGTTCGATCTCTATGATACGTGGACTCAAAGGAAATGACCAGGGTTTGTTCTCTCTCTTTACGTTGACTGGAGAGAAAGGGAATGAGAAACTTGGTGCATTCGGGAACTCGTTTGAGGACATCATTAGTACCTTTAAAGAAGTGCGCCAAAATGGGGCTAGTGTATTCGATTCCTTTAAGATGGCATCAGGTCCTCTGGCCGGTGCGAACAAACTCATCAAAGAATACAATGATCTATTAGGTTCATCCAACGAGGTCATGGAAGAACACTATAGAAAGACCACGGAATACAGCCGATCGCTGACGCAGTATTTGAGAAGCCTTGGCGGTTCAGACCAAGCTACTTTATCTGGCTATGATGAGTTCATGAAAAAGAGTGGCAATAGCGTACAGAAGCTTGGCATCGGGGCAAAAGCGGCCTCGGTTGGTATGAATGCTTTGAAGTCAGCGATGAACGGTATGCTGGTCGGGTTGGTGACATTTGGAATCACCGCTTTGATAGAGAAGATTGTAGAGCTGTCGCAAGCCACAGAGAAGGCAGTTGAAGATGCTGATGCTGCTGCAACTGAGCTAAATGAACGGACCTCTGCGCTAGATGGTTATAGAGATCGCATTTTTGAGCTTAGAGAGGCCATCGATTCTGGAAATTTGTCGCAAGAAGAGGCGAGGCAGAAACGAGAAGAACTAATCGGAATTAGCAATTCGCTTGCCAATTCATACGGTATTGAAGCGCAGGGAGTCAACCTTCTTACAGGAAGTTATTCTGATCTAAACGCTCAGCTTGATGTTCTGGAGGAAAGAGATTGGAGACAGTGGCATAACGAAAACCAAAAAGGGATTCAGGAAAGCATTCGTGTTATGACAAATCCCAATGCTGGAGATATCGAAGGTATTGGTCAGACCGGAACTGGAACCAACGGGTATAGATTTTACTTTCCAGAGGAAAAAGAAATTGAAAACGCAATAAACAACCTTGATATGGACTATGCTGTAAACGATTTCTATAAAGTGTTGCAAGAAAAATTCGATGAGAAGGAACTTGGCATTGAGATCGGATTTGATGAAAAAGGCAATTTTAATGGGCAAAATTTTATTCAGTCAGATCTTTTAGACAAATCGCTGTATGAGATGGCAGACTATTATCAAGGTGCGTATGATGCGTTGAATGAGGCTATGTCTGAAGTTTTCGGGGCAGATAATATTGGAGAGATTGAAAATGGACAAGGGTATTTGGATGCCCTACAGGGAAACATGGACTCCATAGAGGCTGCCATTGCAAAACATAGCAATAATTTAAATACTGAGGTAGAAGGTTTGTTAAAGACCGAGGCCGCATACAAAGATTTCTGGGCATCGGTTCAGCAGGCAGAAGAGAACTATGACAGTGCTGCTTTAGAGGGGAATGTTGAGGACCAGTACGCTGCCATGCAGCAGATGGCAATGTTACAAGCTCAATATCAAAGTAATGTAGATAATGGTATCAGCGGATGGGATAATGAGGCTGTCCAGGAATATCTTAATAATTATTTCAAAATATTTGAACAGGAGTCAAGAGAAGTTAATGTTAGGATGAACCTGAAAGCCGACATGGAAGATGAGAAAGGCTTTAAAGACTCTGTCATAGATGCAGTTAATCAGTTTAAGGATGCGAATGGCGTTGTTGACGTTGATGAAGTTGTTAATGTTGGACTTGATATGGAAGCAAGCGGCAGGGATATCGACTCCCCAGATCTCACAGGAGATGAGAAGGGGTATCTCGCTTTAAAGGAAGCGGCGGACCGTTATGATATCTCTGTGGAGCAGTTGTGCGCACACCTTACCAATCTTGGATATATACAAGATGGTGTAACGGAAGGTCCACGAAAAATCTATGACAGTTTCCAGCAGGTACAATCATCCGCGCAAGCCGTTAAAACAATGATGTCCGGCCTCAACGGTGTCTATCTGGAAAACACCTATTTGACAGAAGACACCTATAACGCCATTGACCAGCTGGTGGGCAGCGAGATTGACTTGTCATCTTGTATTGATGCGAATAATGGATATCTTGTTACTAATTCAGCAAAGCTCGCCGAAGTAGCGAAGGCAGCCCAGGAATATGCCGCTGCCAATCTTGAAATCTCCAGGTCCCATGAATTGACCAACTATCACAAGCTTGTCTCAGAATTGGGACAACTCACTTCCGGAACCGAAAATTATACAGAGGCACAACAAGCACAGGTAAATGCTATTCTGGACACTATTGATAAAACCAAATTGCAGATTGAACAATTTGGGGTTCTGAAGGAGCAGATTCTTGGAACAACAAGTGGGTTTGATGAAATTGCATCTGCCAAGGAATATGATGCAGTTGTTGACTATACGGACGACCTATCCAGCGCGTTTAGTGATCTGTTTTCCTCTTTCGAGAAGCATGAATTTGGAACAGAAACATTTAAATCTGCGTTTGAAACTCTTGTCCCAGAAGATATATATGACCAGATTGTGGATGCGGAAGATCAAATTCAGGCAGGATGGGAGTATCTGAATGGAAGGGTTAGTCGTTATTTCACCTTTGATGATGGCAATGTTTCTATCGATTACGACAACACGAAGAAATTTGTCCAGGACGCACTGAACACAGCATATGAGGGGAGCACGGTATTTACTGGCACCTTAGAAGACTTTGACCTGAGTCCGCAAATCGAATCGGTCTATGAGTTGGCGGAAGCTATGGGCGTAACAGAAGAGGTTGCGTTCGGTATGATTACTGCCATCAATAAGTACAACGCCGATGGCGACAATATGTTCTCTGAATTTATTGATGGGTTTGACGGAGAGGTCTATGAACTTCAAAACAAGCTTGCCGAACTGTATGATGAGGAGTACAAGCTTGCTCTTAGCGGGAAGCTTGAGGGCACAGAAGGCGCACAGGTAACCCTAGACATTCAAGAGGCAGAGGCGCAACTTGACACGCTCCGTCAGGAGGCCGCACAGGATTTCCATGCCTATGTTGAAGTGGATTCTGATATCGAGAGAACGGAAGACACCATTGCCCAGTTAAAAGAAAATCTTAAAGGTATGGAAGAAGACGATCCAGAAATTACTTTCACAACAAATCGGATTGCCGAAGCAGAGGCCGAACTGCGGAGACTGAAGACAGAAAAGGCTCAGCTCACACAACCAACGGAGGTTGCCCTTACCCTTGCGTCTGAATATATTGATGGAGAATTAAGCAGACTAAAAGGCGAGTTGCAACAGCTCACTGGCCAAACTTATGAGGCAGAAATTACTACTTATGTTGCGACGGATCCGAATAGCCAGGCACAGGTTGATGAAATTGTTTCTAAAATTCAAAGTTTAGAAGGAGACCAGGCGCAGATTGGGGTTTACATCAACGCTGACAAGACACAGGCGGAAACCAATCTGCAAGCAGTGCAGGATTTTGAAATTGAGGGAAAGACATTTTCCGTAAATTTCAATTATGGAATGGTGACGGCACAACTTAAAAACGTTGCTTCTGAAATAAGAAGAATCCCGAGCTCAAAGACAATTACGATTACAGTCAAAAGAGAAGGTACAGGGAGTGTCCTCGATGGTACTGATGATGGAACATCGGGGTTCAGTGGGCTTGGTTTTTATCGAGGAACAGCTTACGCAAGAGGTACACTAGGCATTAAGCACCCAGAGAGAAATGCCCTAGTCGGAGAGCTTGGGCCCGAAATGTACGTGGACCCACGTACCGGAGTGTACCGTACCGTCGGAGAATACGGGGCTGAATTGATTGACCTGCCTCGCGGAGCTATTATTTTCAATCATATCCAGACAGAGCAGATTCTGAAGAACAGGCGGATCAACACCAGAGGGAAAGTATATGGCTCTGGGAGTATGGAGGGTTCTGGGGCGGCCTATGCAAACGGCACTATGCACGCAGAAGGAAAGTCGCATTTTACATTTGTTGATGGGGACTTCACTTTTGGCGGGTCTGGCGCGTCTGGTGGCGGTTCCAGTCATAGCTCTAATTCTAATAAAGGATCTAGCTCTACCCATACTGTTAAGGTGGAGGCCGACGCTACAGATCTGGAAGAACAGCTGAAAGATACTCTGGACAAGATCAAAGAGGAAATTGATGACATCATCGGAAATCTGGAGCATGAGATTTTCCTGTTGGAAAAGAATCATGGGGATCCAGATGAGATCGTGTCCATCTATCGGGAAATGCAAGACCAGGTCCACGCTTACGCAGAAAAGTATCGTGCTCAGGGGTTGGATGAAAACTCCGATTACATCCAGGACCTGCAGAAGCAGTGGTGGGAATATCAGGAGAGTATCCAAGAGGTCATCGTAGACACCTACGAGAAGGCAACCCAGGAGCAGGAAAACGCTATTACTCTGACGGAGAATTGGCTGGACAATGCCTTTGCGGACCGTGACTTTAAGAATGTCCAGATCTACGTGGATGACATTGTCGGCTACTACGAGAAGATGCAGCAGATCATCCATGAGCAGGCGGAGTATTATCGTTCTCAGGGGTATTCCGATACCAGTGACGAGGTCAGCGAACTGAGTGATCTGTGGTGGGACTACGAGGAGAACATCAAGGAAGTCAAGCAGCAAGTGGTTGACCACCTGATTGAGATGGTGGACACGGCCAGCGAGGCTGTAGACAATATCCAGGATGTGATGGATACCTTTAAGGATGCTGCGGACGAGTACGCTAAAAACGGCGGGTTCATTTCTGTGGATGCCTTCCAGGAGATAGTAAAGCTGGGTCCTCAGTATATGCAATACCTAGAGGATGAGAATGGTCTGCTTCAGATCAATGAAGAGAGCATTAACCGTGTAATTGCGGCTAAGACAGAACAGCTTGCCTTAGAGAGCGCTATGAACTACATTGAACGGTTGCGGCTGGCTCTGCAGGCGGAGTCCATCGAGGACCTGAACAATCTACTCTATGCCACAACAGAGACCACCAACGCTACCTGGGGACTGGTATATGCCAACCTGGCATTGCTGGATCTCACTGGCCCGCAGTACGAGGCGGCGCTGCACAACATCAATGCTATTCGGGCATTGGCGCAGAACGCTATCAGCGGGATTGGAAAGGTTACTGGTGAGGCGGAAGAGAATCTTCAGGACATGAAGGATGGCCTGGACGATATTCTTCAATATGTCATGGACATGCTGGAGGATCGGGTTCAGCGGCAGATTGATGCTCTGGAAGAGATGAAGGATTCCTACGCTGAACTCATCGAGCTAAAGAAGGAATCCATGGAAGCCACCAAGGAGGAGACCGACTACCAGGACGAGGTCGCCGACAAGGTGAAGGAGATTGCTGATCTGCAGGCGAGAATCAATGCACTGTCCCTGGATGACAGCCGGGATGCGCAGGCGCAGAGGATCGAGCTGGAAGAGCAGATGGCGGAATTACAGAAGGAATTGGCGGATACACAAGCTGACTACGCCTATGACCGCCAGGAAGAATCCCTGGACAAGATGCAGGATGCCTATGAGGAGCAGAAGGACCAGGAGATCGAGAAGCTAGAGCAGACGATCAGCAGTCAGGAAAAATTATATCAGATGGCTTAATCATTAGGTCATGAACGCAGTAATGCGGGAGGTAAACATATCGAATTGCTGGGAAGCCCTTAGAGCCATTTGAACCACAGCATACAGATGAAATAAGCTGAGGTGCGAGGGTTGAAAATTAAATGGATTGGGTAATCAGCAGCCAAGCCCTGAATAGGGGAGGGTTCAACGACTATCCCGGAAGGGAGTACACCATAAGCGATGGATGGTGGAAGCGGTATGCCCCGGTTTTGTCGGGTGAAGATATAGTCTGTACTTGCGGGAAACCGTGAGAGCGAATGCAGTATCTGCGTAGCGAGCAGGTGCTTAACAACATACTGTCTATTCGAATAAAAATCTATATGAAAGAGAGAGGTTGCTGCTTGGATCACAATAGCTGTATATATCAGATCAAAAATAAAATAAATGGGAAAAAATACATTGGGCAGACATCTGATTTTCAAAAAAGAAAGAATAGTCATTTAAGCGCTCTGCGCAGAGGAAAGTGTTTTAACTCATACCTACAGAGAGCATTTGATGTATATGGTGAGGATGCCTTTGAATTCTCCATTCTTGAGTACTGCGATGTCGATGATTTGGATAAACGCGAGGAGTTTTGGATATCAAGAGAAGGAAGCTATTTTCGTGGATATAATCTTAATATTGGAGGATGCGGAAAGCGTGGATTTCATTTGTCGGAAGAGACAAAAGAGAAGATAAGATGTGCTAATAAAGGAAGGGTCGTTTCCAAGGAAACAAAAGAAAGAATGAGAAAAAATCATGCCGATTTCAGCGGTAAAAATCATCCAATGTATGGCATAGCATGGTCAGACAGATTTTCAAAAGAGAGGCAAGATATTATACGGGAAAAGATGTCTGAGGCTCAAAAAGGAGCGAAGAACCACAATTATGGCAAGCATATTTCTGAAGAGCAAAAGAAAAAACATTCTGAACTCATGAAAGAGTACTATATGAAAAATGAGAATCCAATGAAGAACAGGAAACGGCCTGAACTTTCAGGTGAAAGATCATATAGAGCACACAGCGTTATATGTCTTAATACATCGGAATATTTTAGTACTGTTGATGCCGCTGCCAAAGCCTATGGTGTCAGCCAGTCTTCGATTTCATCTTGTTGTTCCGGAAAATTGTATTCTGCTGGAAAGCTGAAAGATGGCACCCCGATTGTTTGGAAATATAGAGAAGACGTATGTGGTATGAAAGAAGAGGATATTAGGGATATGTTAGAGAGCATTCTCGATATTCGTAGAAAGAACATCGATACCGCTAAAAACAAGACTGTCATGTGCGTTACGACAGGTGAAATATTTCCAAGCATGACTGACGCCTGTAAAAAGTATAAGATCGATCCAAGCAGTTTGTCAAAGCATCTAAGTGGGAAAAGACTTCATGGAGGTTGTGGAAGACATCCAGTAACAAAAGAAAGATTGATATGGAAAAGAATAGACAGAACAATAGATTGATTACATCGAGAGCCATTGGGATACTCTGTATTCTGAATTGATCAGCTGGAATTATGAATATGGGTTAGTACTATATATACCGGCCCCTTTGTATAGTAATATGCAAAGCAAACTGTGCGGATATGCTGGGACCGCCTAAAGCCCTGTACCACAATACAAAAATGTATGACGGTGCGAAAGCAGAAAAAACGCAGGGATAGTTATATGGTTAAATCCTAAGTAACTAATGCAATGGCAAATCAGCAGGGAAGGAGAAATCCGCCCTCAACGACTATCCCATCTGGGAGTAGGCCATAAGCGTGGCCAAAGCGCACAGCCCTACACATGATGTAGGTGAAGATATAGTCTCATCCCGCGTGAAAGCGTGGGGCCTTTAGGCATTTACGAGTAGCGAACGTGAATAAAGAATAACTATATATGTTAATAAGCGGTATTGAATAAAGAGATCACAGAGGCGTGGAATAACTGCCTCGCGGCTGCCCAAAAATACGGCAGTTACGTTAACGCCCTGAACCAGATCGACGCTGACATTGAGAACATGGGAAGCGACCACTCCAATAACATCACCATTGGCAAGCCAGTGGACGACAACTCCTACACCAACCTGGATATGGTGCGGGCCATTGTCTCCCAGATGAAGGTGCTATCCGGTCAATGGGATGCAGAGAACAAATCGGAGGCTGAGAACGACGCCCTCCATGACAAGGCATCTGCTCTGGCGGCTCGCCTTGGACAGTACGGCGTGGTGGTCAAATACCGTGGCAGTGATGGAACTTGGTGGATTGAGCGAGATGAGTTGAACCCTGGGAACGCGGGACAACTCCTTTATTCCAGGTACCATTCTGGCGGTATTGTGGGTGACCAGCCTACGGTAAAACAGAACGAGGTACTGGCATTGCTCGAGAAGGGCGAGGCAGTGCTGGACAAGCAGAAGGAGAAAGGGCTATACCGCCTGATCGACTTTGCTTCTGATATTTCGGAAAAGCTACGGGCCTCCATCGGGATCGCAGATCTCAGTGGCGTTGTGGACCGTATGCGCGACAACATGAGCAGCATTCAAACCGAGGCGCTGGCCGGCGTGACCAACAATGTGGGAGCCATCCAATTTGGTGACGTGTATATCTACGGCAGCGACGGGGATACCGTCCAACAGCACATTGATGTGAATCGCAGATTCGTCAATGAAGTTCTGGACAGATTGAATATAAGGAAGTAACGACGGGGCCGCGACATTGTCGCGGCCCTTTCTGATGAAGGAGGTGGACGCGGGTGTTCAACACCTATGAATTTACATTTGCGGGGGAGTCCTCCTTAATGTATGGCATGGTGGTGTGTGACATTGACGGCCAGGGGCAAGAGGACGTCTCCTTTGGCAATGTCGCAGAAATCATAGAGACCCGTACAACCAACCGGATCCAGCCCGTCCACTATGGCGTAAATTATCATACGGAACCGTTGGAGTTTACTTTGATTTTCGGGTCAGAGAGGATGCTGGACCGGTATGAATTGGAGGAGATTTCTCTCTGGCTGACGGGGCATCAGGAGTACCAGTGGTTGGCCATTGACCAGCCGGACATGGACAACGTCCAGTTCCGGTGCCTGATTACAGAGCTCAAGCCCATTTACCATGGGTGGCTACCCCATGCCTTTGAGGCGACGATTCGGTGCGACTGCCCCTATGCCTACAGCCAGCCATGGGAGCAGACGTTTGCAATAAGTGGGACGGTACCGATTCTGTTTCGGAATGAGAGTTCCGTCCGGGAATACGTGAAACCGACTTTGGTCTTTGAGGTGAATCCAGGGACCACGGAAGTTGGGATCGTAAATCACAGCGACAATGACCGGGAATTCAAGTTGAGTGGTTTGCCTGCTGGCGGATTGACTATCACGGTAGACAACAACCACGGAATCATTCAGGATAACACCGGCAGCTACAATCTGTACGAATACTTCAACATGAATTTTTTCCGGTTGGTTCGCGGAGATAATGAATTGGAAGTGACTGGAAATGGCGCACTGACCATGCAAGGCCGCTTCCTGCGGAATGTGGCAGGGTAAGGAGGCGCTATGTATCTCGACTATACAAAGATAAAATTTGACAGTATGGGACGCCCTGAGGTACCCGGCCTGCTTCTGCAAACCATGAGCGGAACATCCATTGGGTTCCTGGACAATGTGGTGGACCTAAAATTGACCATCAAGTTTTCGGAGCCAAGTGAGATCTCCTTCCAGATTCCTGCCTACAATGATGGTGTGCCCACTCCACATTATGATGATGTGGTGGGGTACAAAGTGATCTATACAGAGAACTACGGCATCTATATGATCACAAAGCCATCCATTAGCGGGGACGGCATAGAAGAGGTAAAGAGTGTATCCGGGTATTCCATTGAGCAGGAGCTAGACTATAAGACCTTCTTTCTGGAGGAGGGGACTTTTAACTTCTGGAATCCGGCTGCTCCTGACGACACCCTGATGGGGCGTGTTTTGGAGATCGCCACGGGGTGGAACGTAGGATATATTTCACCTACTTTGATTGGCCGGTATCGTACATTCACAGAATATGATGACTATCTTCTGGACTTCGTCTACAACACAGCGCCGGAAAAATTCCGGTGTGTGTTTGTGTTTGACCCGTACAAGCGGACCATCAATGTCTATGACGCGGATGAGGAGAGGCCAAGAGTTCCCATTTATTTGGATTTTGATAATCTTTTAGAGTCGCTGGATGTGGATGAACTGACCGACGAGCTGGTGACTGCCATGCGACCTTATGGCGCAGACGAGCTAGACATCCGCATGGTGAATCCCATTGGGACGAACTGGATTTATGACATCTCCTACTTCATCAGCAACGGGGACATCCCAAAGGAGTTGGGAGAGAAGTGGGAGGCGTGGCAGCACGCGGTACTGAACCGTAGGGAGTATTACAAGGGGCTGGTAAGCCTGCAGTATTCTTCTACGGCTCGACTGTTGGCGGAACAGGCAAAGCTGGTTGATCTACAGGGGCAATTAGAGGACCTGACAAACCAGCAGAGTATTACCATCCAGGCCTTGGCCATGGAAATTACAGAGGACGGTAAGAAGTCCCAGCAGGAGCTACTGGATGAGATCAATCAGAAAATTGCGGCGAAGAAGGAAGAAATCGCGCAGCAGGAGGCCATCATTGCGGGGATTGAGGAGGATCTGGATCCGGAAAAGGAGGACTCCTATACTGCGCAGATTTTGGCTATGAATCAGGAATTGTCCTTAGCGACCTATTTTACCGAGGACGAACGGGCGGTTCTATCCAAGTACTTTATCGAGCAGGACATGACGGAGGACACCTTTGTAGCCTCTGACGTGGACACATCGATCTCCGGTAGCAGCATTACACTGAGCAACAGTGCAGTCTCGGTGTCTGGCAGTACCATTACTATGGTAGATCTGGATGCCCCGTATTCCAAAGAGATGTATATGTTAGCTGGTGGCAACTTTTCCATTTCTGGGAGTACCGTTCTGACAGGCGATGTGATCCGGGGGACCCTGGAAAAGCGGGATGATGGTGAGTTTGTGTTTAGCATTTACGCTGGCACTATGAAGGCAGGGGACTCCTCGGCTCCAAGCGGTCTGGTAACGGCCACTGGGACGCTGACCGGGTTCAGCACGGATGTTCATGCGGTGACGGAAAATGAGATCACCACCAATGAGGGGTCGCAATTTCAATTTACAGCCACAGAGGCCTCTGTCTATATGACAGCCAATGTCAGCGACTATCAGAAATACTCTGTGCAGTTGGAACTATTTGACTTCGCGGTGGATGTTCTGAGCGATGTGGCGACCCCGACCTATGAGTTCGATGTGGATTCAGGGAACTTTATCTTTTCCCAGGAGTTTGCACCTTTCCGGGAAAAACTGGAGCTGGGGTGCGGGCTGTATCTGAAGCTGTACAACGGGGAGGTCATTACTCCCATCCTGATTGAGTTTGAGCTGGACTTTGAGGACAAGGACAGATTCTCCCTGGTGTTCTCCAACCGATTTAAGCGGCACGACAACGTGAACACCTTGAAGGACATGATTGAGCAGAGCTATTCGTCCAGCCGGAGCTTTGACGCCAGCAAGCACATTTACGGGCAGACCGTGGGGCAGGCGTCTATGGTCTCTGATTTTATGAACAGTTCGCTGAACGCGGCGGTAAACACCATCATTGGTGCTGCGAATCAAAGTGTGATCATCGATGGGGCCGGCATTCATATTGGCGGGGAAGAGGACTATCAAATCCGAATCGTCGACAAGATGATCGCCTTTACAGAGGACAACTGGCAATCGTCCAAGCTTGCCATTGGGTTGTTTGCCACAGAGGAGACGGGGGAGTACTTTGGCGTCAACGCAGAGGTCATCGGCGGCAAACTCATTGTCGGCAACAACATGATCATCGAGAATGAGAATGACCAGGGCGTAATGCAATTCAAGGTGGATGCCAGCGGAGCATGGCTGAACAACTCCACCTTTGTCCTGCAAAAGGACGACGGGGGGAAAATGATCCTTGACCCGAACTATGGCCTGCTGGCAGGGACGGCAGACCTGTTTACCACGGAGGGGACCACGGTTAGCCCGTCGTTTATCGATGAGGATGGAGAGCTGATCCTGGACGAGGACGGGATCCCAGAGAACGCCAATTTCTTCCTGGACCTGCGGGACGGGAACGCCTACTTCCGAGGGGAGGTAAGCGCAACCTCCGGTTCCATTGGCGGCTGGACCATTGCAGACGACTATCTCTACAGCGGAAGCGGGACGTCTTTTGTTGCGCTGAACGGCTCCAAGACGGAGAATGCCGCCTATGCCATATGGGCCGTCGGCGAGGATCCAAACACAGCGCCCTTCTGGGTCAAGCGGAACGGGGACATGTATGCCAGAAACGGCACATTCCGTGGAACGATCTATGGCTCTGTATATAAAGACAGCTCCGGCAACAACATGATGAACGGGAGTGAGCAGTTCCTACCCGACTATCTGAGCCTGTACGGGCTGGAGATCACAGACGGGAGCACAACCACGTTCCGGGTGACCGCCAACGGGAAGGTCTATATTAACGGGAACGTCACCATGAGTGCAGGGTCGTCTATTAACTGGGCGAATGTGACGGAGGAGAACGCGAACCAGAGTGAGGCATACGGCAAGGCCAACGCGGCGCAGAACACAGCCAATTCAGCGCAGAGCGCAGCCAATTCAGCACAAAGCACGGCGAGTTCGGCACAGAGCACGGCCAATTCAGCTTGGAACAAAGCAGATTCTGCGCAGGACGACGCAAACGCTGCGTATGGGTTGGCATCTTCTGTCAACTCGACAGTACGTGGGTGGACGTATACGGGCAGTACATATATTGATGGCAGAAAAATATATACAGGAACAGTGGAGGCGTCCTATTTAAGAGGCGGAGAAATTTCTTTGCTTTCTGAAAACAGAGTCGAGGTTGGGAAGATCAACATTTCAGAAACTCACGATGGGGATGGGATACAAATATCTTCACGCTTTGGTGGGTTACGACTCGTTTCTGCTGGCAACTTCTGGGTAGAATCCAATGCAGGTCAGCTTGGCCTGTCGGTGAGGGAAACCACGGGAGAGCCTCGTTTTGCGTGCGGCGTGAACATGACCCCGCTTGGAAACAACGGAGCGACGCTTGGGGAGGATGGTTTGAGATGGGCTGATATTTTTGCAACAAACAGTTCTATCACTTCTTCTGACGCAAAATTAAAGACAGACATCAATTATGATCTCGATCAGTTTGATGCTTTGTTTGATGCGCTCCGACCTGCGTCTTATAAATTCATTGATGGCACAAGTGGACGCACCCACATGGGCATGATTGCGCAGGATATTGAGTCCACGTTGAACGAACTTGGAATATCCACACTGGACTTTGCGGCATTTATAAAATCTCCGACAAAAAATGAGGAGACAGGAGAGGACGAATTCATCTATGGTCTTCGATACGGAGAATTTATTTCGCTTATCATCTATCAGGTGCAAAAGATGAAGCAGGAATTCAAGAGCAAAGTTAAAGAGCTGGAGGACCGGCTCTCCTTATTGGGATGAACAGAAGGGAGTTATGATATGAAAGAGAAAATGATGCAGGAGCTGCAGGCGGTTTTGAACGCGCTGAATGGAGTCTCTGTAAGCGGGAAAGAGAACCTGGGCCGGCTCGGCGGGTCTATCTCTGTGCTGGAAACCATCCTTACGGAACTTTCCAGCGCAGAGGTCGCAGAACCTGCAAAAGAAAAGGGGCAGGACTGAAGTGGAGGTGAGAAGCGTCCATGAATGCGTGTGACTACAACCCCTATGAGTTGCCAACGATTACGTTTGTGGGAGGGGAGACCAGGGACCTGGCCTTCCACATCTACCATTACATTGGGAAGCGGCCGTACAGTCTGTCTGACTGCGACTGCACTTTTTCCCTGGTGAACTTCACCACCAAGGGTGGCAAGCCCATCCTCTCCAAGGAGATGACGGTGATTTATGACGAGACAGAGACCATCGACAACATTTTAACGGTGACGCTGGAATCGTCAGAGTCTGTGAATCTGTTTGGCAAGTACATCTATCAGATCACCATACAGGACAGGGCAGGAGAAGTGGAGATCCCGAGCCAGGGGATCATGTATATCACCAACAACATCGACAAGGGAATCATCCGATGACGCGCCGCATGGCGGGTCTTTTTTTTATGAGAAGGAGGAAAAAGCCAGATGAACACAACTTACTTTCTAAACTGCGTGGCGGGGAACGTGTTCGGGTCCAAGGCTGACCCGGCGATTCCGCAGCACTACTATGTCGGGCTGAGCACCACGGAGCCTTCCGTTGACGGGAGCAATGTCTCGGAGCCATCCACGGGTGCCGGTTATGGCCGCGTATCCTTAGACGGCAGACTGGGGGAACCCAGCGACGGCGTGGTGGAGAACTCATCTTCCATCGACTTCAATGAGAGCACCGCCAGTTGGGGGACCATTACGCACTTCGTGATCTACGACAATGAGACAGTAGGGGAGGGGAACTTGCTGATGTATGGCGAGTTGTCTGCTCCGCGAAGTGTGGAGGCATCCACTATTATGACGATTAGAGTGGGCTATCTAAAGCTGTCCGCACTGAACCCGGCCTAACTTCCTGAAGAAGGGAGGGGAGGACGATGAAGCATTATGATATCTGCTTAAACAATCGCCTGACCGAAGGTGACGTCTACCTTTTGGGTTCCTCTGGGACCTACGACATCGACCTCCTAAACCGTCTGACGGAGGGGGAGATCATCATTTACAATCTCCCGTTCCGCATGAGCATTGCGGGAGAGAATGGTATTGTGCTAGATAGCGCAGTGCTCGGAACCCTGCTGCGTGCTCTAATTCGTGTAGAGCCTGGTGTGGTTCTGGGTGCAAGCGTGGATGGCACCCTGGAGACCAATTTTGAAACGGTGGTTGCGGGGATTCCATTGAACGCTGATATTGGCTTCTTGGTGCACTACGCCATAGAACCTGAAGAAACCGGTGTAGAGCTTAGCGCTTCTTTAGATACCTCTGCGGTAAAGACTGCCGGTGGAGAAAGCGGGTTTATGCTTTCTGTGAATCAGGTGGAAGCGATTGTTGGTAAGTCTCTGGGAGCAGGAGATAGTGCGTTTTTGTTGCAAACGACGCTGGATGGATATGACATCTATGGGACCGTGCGAGGTAATGCCGGCATAGAGTTCAGATCTGAGGTACTGGGAGAACATGTGGACATAGCAGAAACAATTTTGGCCGGCGTGGAAATGCAAGCTGAAATTTCCAATACCCTTTGTACCGTTCCTGGCAGCGGCAACAGCGGATTGATTTTGGATGTGGCCCCCTTTGATGCGTTCGTTCATTCTCCGCTTGGTGGGGGAGAGACTGCCATTGTGCTAGATGCCAATGTCCTACCGGGCGGCGAAGGAATGACTGGTCTGGTCCGGGTTGAAAATGAGATCCATCTTGGCGCGAAGGCAGAATTTACGTCTCGAATTTATCTGGATCCCATTGAGCTCACTTTGGGGACGAATGCGTCTATGTCTATCGCCAACGGCCACTACCGGATTCTGGAGGAACTCGACCCATATACATTGGCAGACCTGGACCGCGCATCGTTGGCGGACCTGGACTTTGAAGAAATCGATGGATGAAAGGAGGATTACGGAGGAGGTGAGAAGCAATGTTGTATATCAAATTAGATAGTGTTATGCATCTTGTGGTAACACAGCGTGAGCCCATTTACCGTGGTGACAATCTGAGCCATAAGGTCATCTATCTTATACCCATGAAGGTTGGGGAAATGGATCCCTTGGTTTCTAACTTCTACCTGAGCTATATCCGAGCAGACGGGGTGGCTGATGTGGTAGCACTAGAACGAATGGAAGAGAAGTACAATGAGACTTATTACCAATACACGTTCCCGGAATTTGTGAACTTTAAATTGACCAAGTATGCCGGAGAGGTATGCACTTGGCTACAAATCTATTCTGGTGATCCAGCCAACCCGACTGTAGCTAAATCTGGGGAGTGTATTCTTCAAGTACAAGCTTCTAAAAACATGGATGACTATTTGTGCGACCATCAGGTGACAGCCATCTATCAGTTCCATAAGGACCTGCAGGAAACTGTAACTGAGGTTGAGAACACGGTACAAGAGGTGCACTTGGCTTTGGATCAGAAGGCAGATGATATCCTGTACAATGTGGAAGATGGCACCCTGCAGTTGGCGTCCAATGGAAAGCCGATTGGAAGCAAGGTGGTAATTAAGACCATTGACGGAGCAGTGGTAATCAATGCTGGCATCACCGTAGATGGTGAGCTCATTGTGGCCTTCAGTGATGGGACCATTAAGAATCTTGGGAACGTTGTTGGTGAAGGAGGCAGTGTCTACGTACCGCATGTGTCGGACAGAAAGATCCTGACCTTTACGTTAGAGGACAACCCGGAAGAGATTCCGGATCCCGTTGACCTGAACCCGTTTGATGAGTGGTCTCATATTGATGACAGTCTAAATGAATCCGATTACATTTGGGAGTCCATGTGATGGGATATAAACTCTTAGAGAGTGTTTATATATAAATTACTGAGAAAGGAGAGAGGAAGACTTGGCTAACAACGTAATTTTTAAGGTTGGCACCAGAGAGCTTTACACCGCTCTGGAACAAAAGGACACCAATACTTTGTATTGGCTTACTGACGTCAAGGAGATTCGGAAGGGTGAGGATCTCTTTGGTGTTGGCCGCGAGGCGACTCAGACTGACGCTGGCCTATTGTCTGCTGCTGATAAAACCAAGCTGGACAACCTGTCTGCTGGTACGGCAATTGACTTCACCCCTGTGGATGCCACCATTGTGATTGCAGACGGGGAGAGCGGTGGCAAGACCATCGGTGTGCAGGTGTCTAAGGAAGCCGATAACGCCCTGGAACTGAAGGAGGACGGCCTCTTTGTGGCTCCTGCTGAGATTGGTGATCTGGGTGATACCATTGCCTCCATGCAGGAGAGTCTTGCCACCCTGACTGGTGAGGGAGCAGGCTCTGTCACGAAGATTGCAGAGGACGCAGCTACTGCCGCTATCGACGACTTTGCCAATAAGGTGAGTGACGACGGCGTTGTAAACACCATGAAAGAACTGGTGGATTACGTAGCGGAACACGGACCTGAAGCAGCGGAAATGGCTGGCAATATTTCCACCCTGCAGAATGTGATCAACAGCCTGCCGGATGAGTTTATGTCCGAGATTACTGAAGTCTCCCGGACCGAGACTACCAATGTTGCAAAGATTCGCCTTTCCATCAAGCAGGAGGATGGGACTTACAGCACTGCACAGGAGCATGGTGTGCTGACGCTGATTCCTGCTGGTGAGGGCCCAGACGGCGTGTCTGGTGCCGGCCTGATGACCCTTGCGGACAAGCAGAAGCTCGATTCCATCGATACGGCTATGATTGCCGATCTGGCTGAGAGCATGACATGGGGAACTATGTAACACGTAAAGTAAAACTACTTTACAATATAAGACATACCCGCAACTGACGTTGTGGGACATTTTATTTTTATGAGGAGGAATACGATGGCTAAGATTTCTTTTAAGAAGGGCTTACTGGCAAGCCTGCCCTCCAGCTATACTGAGGGCACCTTTTATGTGACCACCGATGAGCGGGCTTTGTACCTGGACGTAGATGGCTCCACCCGGATCCGCCTTGGGGATTTCCAGGAATTTGAGAACATTGCGGCCCTGCAGGGCAACACCAACCCCAGCACCACCGCCCTTTACTATGTGAAGGACATGAACGTGCTGGCCAAGTGGAACGGCGCATCCTATGTTCAGATCAACCTGGACACTGGTGCTACTTCCGTCGAAGTGGTTGGCTCCGGCAACGCTGCCACTGACTTCTCCTATGATCCCGGCACCCGGAAGCTGACTGTGACCAAGGGCGCGACTTATACCACTGCTGAGGATGTGGGTGGCGCAATTTCTGCCGCCGTTGGCGACCTCGGTGACAAGGAGCCAGAGGTCCCCTATGCCAATGTGAAGGAGTATGTGGACGATAAGATTGCCGACGTGGTCGCTGGTTCTATCGAAGGGCTTGGCGAGCTGGCCTCTAAGGATGAGGTTGCCGAGGGTGACCTGGAGGCTACTCTGGCTGCCAAGATTAACGGCAAGGCAGACATTGGCACTGCTAAGGATACTTCCGATCTGGACACCGTGAAGGGTGCCAAGAAGTATGCTGATGAGAAGGCTACCGCCGCCGAGACCAATGCCAAGGGTTATGCCGATGGTCTGATTGGCGCTCTGGATGTGGCTGACGCTGCAGTTGCCACTCAGCTTGTGAGCGCTGTATCCGAGGCTGATGGTAAAATTACTGTAACCCGCCGTGCCCTGGTGGCAGAGGACATCCCCGAAATTGCTCAGTCCAAGGTGACCGGCCTGACTGACGCTCTTGCTGGCAAGCAGGACTCTCTGGTGTTCAACACTGCTTATGATGCTTCTTCCAACAAGGTTGCAACTATGACCGATGTGACCAATGCGGTTGCTGACCTGTCTGGTGCTATGCATTATGAGGGAGACTCTACCACCGATCCCGCTACCGAAGGCCCCACTGTAGCCGACCACGATGGCGAATGGGCTAAGGGCGATGTGGTGACCTATAACGCAAAGGAGTTTGTGTACGACGGTTCTGCCTGGCGTGAACTGGGCGACGAAGCTTCCTTTGCTGTGAAGGGCAGCATCAAGGACGCGGACATCGCTTCCGACGCTGCAATCGCTCAGTCCAAGATTGCCGGGCTGGAAACCGCTCTTGCTGGTAAGGCTACTACTTCCGACATCACTGACGCTATTGGCGCACTGGATGTCGCAGATAAGGCTGTCCCTGGCCAGGTGGTTAGCGCCGTGGTTGAGACCGACGGTAAGATCGCGGTTTCTCGCCGCGCTCTCGTGGCTGACGATATCCCTGCCATTGGCACCGATAAGGTGACTGGGTTGGACGCTGCTCTGGCCGGTAAGGCGAATTCTGGCGATCTGGATGCCCTTGAGGCTCTGGTTGGAGAAACCAATGTCGGGACCCAGATTACCAATGCCATCGCCGCGCTGGACAATTCGGATGCCGCTGTGGAAAATCAGTTTGTGACCGCCGTTGTGGAGACTGATGGTGTGGTGACCGTGAGCCGTGCTCAGCCTGGCATTGCCAATGTGAATGGTTTGACCGCCGCCTTGGCTGCTGCTGAGCAGAATGCCAAGGATTATGCAGACACTGCTATGTCCTGGGGCTCTTTCTGATTTAAAGAATCAATGGGCCGGTGCGTGAGCACCGGCCTTTTAAAATGCACACTTTTGGACAGTAAGATACGCAAAAAGGAGGAAAGCATGAGTCTTTTTAAAATTCTCAAGGGAGACAGCTCCCGCATTTCCACAGATGTGACGCCCTTCCATGATGGATGGGCCTATTTCACCCCGGATGACGACGGCTTTTACATTGATTCCCAGGACGGAGATGAACAGAAAAGACATCGGATTAACAAACCGGTGCATAGCGAGATCGTCACCTTAGCGGCCAGTGGATGGTCATCTGGGACACAGACAGTAAATGTTCCGGGTTTGGGAGCGTCGCAGGACGGCGTAGCCGGAATGCCCCAGGATGCTACAGAGGAAGAGATACATGCCGCTGGCGAAGCGGAGATTCGAGTGACTGGTCAGGGAGCTGGAACGCTGACATTTACAGCAGAGGGTACAATTCCAGAGACAGACATCCGGGTGCTTGTTGTGATGATGTGAGGTGTTGTTCTATGGCTGAAACAGAGAATTATGGCCTCTATGTAACAGACGAGGACACCGATCGTTTCATCGACTGGAGAAAACGGCTCTCTGGAGAAACAGATTCCAATATGGTGAAGATTGACCAAGCCCTACACGAAAAGGCAAATAACAGCGAGGAGGTCTACGGCGTATTGAGAGGCAGTGCATGGGTGGGAGGTACAGCACCTTACACTCAGGTATTGGCCGTAGATGGCCTTAGACGGACACAAAACGGGATTATATCCATCTCGAAGGAAGCCACCAAGGAGCAGGTGTCTGTAGCGCAGGATGCCGAGCTTGTTCTGGACGCGCAAGAAGATGGGAGCTTGACGGTAACTGCGCGAGGGAAGAAACCGGAGATCGACCTGCCGGTTTCTATTCTTCTTTTAGATTAAGGGGTGACGAAAAATGATTCTTTCAAATTTTCCAACGAAAACGATAACGCCGGAATCCATTGGAGCCATCCCGAACCCCTCCGGTGGCACCACCGGCCAAGTCCTCACCAAAACCTCCACAGGTGAAGAATGGTCTGACGCACCCAGCGGATTGCCTGAAGGCGGCACCGAAGGTCAGGTCATCAAAAAGACCGCAGACGGTGCAGAATGGGATAATGCGGATTGGTTGCCTTTGAGTGGGGGAACAATGACGGGGGACCTAACCCTATCTGCCAATGGTGGAACAACTACAATATCTCCTCAAGATAAAAAGGATGTTCTTATTACAGGTCGCTATTTATTTTTTGGGGAAGATACCAGTGCGGTTGGCAGATACGATTATAAGGTTCTCACAGAAGGGGATTATAAAGAACAATTCGCCCCCACCTCCGTCCGTGTCCTTCTCAGATCCTTCTCCTGGTCTGACAATACCCAGACCGTTACAGTATCCGGTGTGGTCGCATCTAATACCGCACAACTTATTACGCCAATTCCTTCCGATTCCTCCCGGTCTGCGTATTATGCGGCGGGGATTATGTGTACTGAGCAGGCGGCAAATAGTCTGACATTCACCTGCCAGACTGTCCCTACAATCGATCTGATTGTGTATGTGGTCATTCAGCCTTTGAGCTAAGGAGGTACGTTATGATTCAGAATCCTAGTGTTGTGGGGAGTTGGGAAACAGTAACTATTACTGTAGATGCAAGAGCCAATGTCTACGATAACGAGGGGAACATATTTGGCAATGGAGAAACATTTATCGCCAAAAAAAGATATTATGATTGTAGCTGAAGCTACTGGGAGGGAGCTAAACTTTTCTGGGAACTGTACAGTAGTACGTGAAGGTGGAAGATCAGAAATCTATTTGTTTATCCCTCATTGGGACACGACGATAAGATATGGGTGATGAAGCGTGGAAACCTTACTCACACTTATTTCTGTGGTGGTGGGATCTAGTGGCCTGTCCGCTATCGTTGTAGCCATCCTCACCTTGGTGGCGGTGAAGAAGGGGACAAGCACAAAATTGGACGGGATGATCGCCGGGGATAACATGGAGAGGTATGTGCTACGGCAATTGGGTATACCGCGATTGATGACTTGTCCTTCAGACTTCTGCCTACTGGAGAGCAGTCTTTGAGCATCAATCTTTCGAAAGCACTGGATTAAATAAAAAGTAGGACCCGCCCAAGCAGAGCGGGTTCCGATACATGTGTTATTGAAGTCCAAGACGTTGCTTCAGTCCTTCTTGGAGAACCTGTGAAAAGTTTAGACCTGCACGTTCTCCAAGCTCGTTGAGGTAGCTTGGAAGTGTGACGTTCCGTCGGACGGAACGCATTTCATGGGCGCGTCTGTAGGCAGCAAAATCCACATCTACCAAAGTAACCAACTCCTCTGGAGTGTGGTCTGGGGATAGGGTAGAGGCTAGTGGTATTTCACGACCAGCGTCTTGCTCACACATACCCCAGAGGCCGATGGCGTCACGAGCCATTTCGATACATTCTGCTACGGTTTCACCCTGGGTGCCAATTTGAAGATCCGGCACGGAGACAGAGTAACCACCTTCAGCCTCTGGAATTAAAATGACTGGGTAAACTTGCTTCATGAATATAACCTCCCTTATCTCAAATTTTGCCGACGTATGATGGATTTTGCAAGCCGTTCTTTTATTTCGCTATGGCGAGGGATAGGCTCGGACTTTTCACCGTTTGTATAGATATCGTGGTTTGCCCCCACTTCGCAGAAGCCACCAGCCGTTGGATTCTAGGCGTTTGATTAGGTCCCGCCGTTTCATCCCCATCACCTCATAGTTGCATTGTACGCATTAAATACACACTTGTCAAGGTGTGGATAAAAAATTTTAATATTGATATACATCAGAGAAGATACAAGAAAAAAGGAGTGATTGTAAGATATGATCATTGCGAATTTCCCTACTGGCAAAACAACACCTGCCTCTATTGGGGCGATCCCGGTTACAGAGAAAGGAGTTTCCGATGGTGTGGCCACTCTGGGTTCTGATGGGATTTTGACTGAATCCCAGCGCCCGACCTACACCGCTGATGATGTGGGCGCAATCCAGGCATCCTTGAAGGGCGCACTCAACGGCGTGGCAGAACTAGATGGTACTGGACGGGTCCCAAGCAGCCAGCTGCCCTCCTACGTGGACGATGTATTGGAATTCTCCTCTCAGACTGGTTTCCCGCCTACTGGTGAGGACGGGAAAATCTATGTGGCGGAGGACACCAACCGGCAATACCGGTGGAGTGGGTCACAGTATGTAGAGATCAGTGCTTCTCTGGCCTTGGGTGAAACAGAGAGCACGGCGTATCGTGGAGACCGGGGCAAGACAGCCTACGACCACAGCCAGGTTACTCAAGGCAACCCCCATGGGACCACGGCTGGAGATGTAGGTGCCGTTCCAGTCAGTCGGACTATTAACGGAAAGGATTTGAGTGAAGACATCGCTCTAAACGCTGGTGACGTTGGGGCTCTCACGCAGACAGTGGCAGATCAACGGTACCTGGCTCTGAGTGGTGGGACCATGGCAGGTTCTCTCACACTGCATGGGGATCCGACATCGGCGAACCATGCGGCCAATAAAAACTATGTAGACAATCACATTGCAAGTATTCCTCTTGCATCTGCGTCAGTGAATGGGCTGATGGCTTCGTCGGATAAGAAGAAGCTGGATGCCTATGCCCCGACGCAGATTTTGATTTCTTCGGAGAGTTCCATGCCGTCTGTGGTGAATGGTGCGATTCTGATTACCTATGAGGCGTGAGGAGGTGAGCGAGGATGGCATATGCAAAGCCGACTTCCGTTACGCTTTCTGGAGATAGCGGAATTTATGGAGGAGCAAAAGCGGTTGTTCGAGGGAGCTCCAGCTATCCATATGTATATGTTGGAGGACAGAGCACAAGCTGGCGATACTATCTGAAAGGGACTATGTCTGGTGGTAGCTGTACGATTTCTTTCGATGCAGATAGATCCGTAACCTCTGGGTATAAGGAATTTCAGATTCTTCTTTCCAACACGAAGATTACAGAAGGATCGACTGCTGGTGGCGACGCAGACAGTAAAGTTTATTACTTCAGGTGCCCAGCATTAGCAGCTACCATTTATAACGGGACGAGTTCCTCTCAGGTTTATGACAGTTACAACGATAGCAATCTGGCTTCCGCCCTTTACAAATCAGGTTGGACGGTAGAGGGATTGGCCACAAGCGCTTCGAGTTCATATGATCCCTATAATGCGTCTTGGATTACCAACTTGAATGGCAACACATTCTACTGTGTTTACAGTAAGCCTGCTAGCTCAAGCAATTCGACATGCTATTACTATCGCGGTAGTAGCACTCGTAACTCCGTCACAAAAACCACAACCACTTCAAAGCAATGGCTATACGGTAGGGGGACGACATCTGGAGGTACGACTTCTGTTTCTTTAGGTTCCATGACAACCACTTGTGCGAGCAATAGCTCCTATAGCCTGCAAGGTTGGGCGACGAGTTCCAGCTCTACCACTGTACGGTATTCGAGTGCGAAGGATGCATATGAGGATGGCTACACCACGATTTATGGCGTGTACAGAAAATCGGCTTCTTCTTCTAATTCGACCTGCTACTACTACCGAGGAAGCGGCACCAGGAACTCCGTGACCAAGACGACGACTACGGCCGCAGCCTATTACTACGGAACCGGTCGGCACAGCGGGGGAGGGACCTCAACCTCCTATGGAAGCATGACCACCACCTGCGCCAGCGACAGCAGCTATTCTTTGGTTGGGTGGGCAACCTCCTCCAACACCACGTCTACCTCATATTCTTCGGCCAACTCGGCGTTTAATGCCGGCTATAATACGATCTATGGCGTCTACAGGAAGAATGGGTCATCCTCTAATTCTAACGTCTATTACTATCGGGGAGACGGGACCAGGAATACCGTCACGAAGACAACCACCACGACAGACGCCTACTACTATGGGACTGGCTCCCATTCTGGAGGTACCTCCTCCAACTCATATGGATCTGTGAACACGGCCTGCGCAGTGAGTGGGTGGACGTATCTTGGGTTCGCTTCGAACTCGACCACCACGAGCAGTTCCTCCTCGGCCACATCCCTTTGGAACAGCGGATACAGCACAATCTATGGGACTTATTCCAAGACAGAAAGCATGACCTATTACCCACAGAATGGAAGCCCTTCAAGTTCGGTGAGCACAACTAACTACCGGTACGGGACGGGGTCGGTCACCAATAACAGACCGTCTGAGCCCTCTCTCGTGTACGCAGAGCACACATTCCAGGGGTGGGGTACATCCAGTACAGACGAGACACCGGAGCCCTGGGACGCCCTGTGGGACGCTGGTACGAGGACTGTCTATGCAATCTGGCTGGAGGACTACGTCTACAATGTCTACTATGGGCTGAACGGGGAATGGAAACGGTGTAAGGTTTATTTTGGAAATGATGGACAGTGGAAAGAAGCATTGACCTATTATGGGACCAATGGACGTTGGAAACAGTAATCAACGCCACCGGTTGCCCGGTGGTTTTTCTCGCTAATTAGCGAGGAACAAAAAAGGCCGCACCAAATGGTGCGGCCTTTAACTATATCGAAGTAAGGGGGAGTGAGAAAGTGGAAATTGTAAAAAAGACATCTACCGTACATACCAGCCGATACGCCAATAGACCCATTCAGTACTTAGTTATCCATTACACGGCTGGCGGGACATCTAGGAAGGGAACAGCCCGTAATGTGGCGTCGATGTTTGGCAACCCAGCCAACCGGGATGCATCTGCGGATTTTATCGTGGACGACGCCGAATGCGTTCAGTTCAACGGAGACATTCGGAACCGCTATACCTATGCGGTAGGCGGTGGACTACAGGGAAACCCAGGGGGCGGCAAGTTCTATGGGAAGTGCAAAAATTTCAATTCCATCAGCATCGAGATCTGTTCTAGTAGCACCAACAACGATCTACGGTATCCAAATACCAAGAACTGGTATTTCACTGATGCGGCGCTGAATAACGCCGCCGAACTAGCCAGGTACCTGATGGACACCTACAATATCCCGGATGACCATCTGATTCGTCACTACGACGTAAACCAGAAGCTTTGCCCAGGTATCATCGGATGGAATAAGGAGTCTGGCAGTGAAGCTAAATGGATTGCGTTTCGAGATCGGGTCCTGAATGGGGATGCAGTTGTTGACGTGAACTACTGTGTGCGAGTTACTGCCAGTGATGGGCTGAACTGCCGCACCACGCCTGTGAACGGCTCTGTGGTTATGACCTATCCGAAGGATACAATTCTGACTATCACAAAGGAAACGAATGGCTGGGGATATACTGGCGCTGGCTGGGTGTCTCTGGCGTATACCGAGAAGGAGGATGAAGATATGACAGTTGAGACTTTTGGGAAGCTGTGGAATGAGTACCGTGCCACTCTGCGTGATAACGATGCCGGAGACTGGAGCAAAGAGGACAGACAGTGGGCTATTGACAACGGCCTGTTTGAGGGAAGCGGTACTCTACCCAATGGAGAGCCTAATTATATGTGGGCCGATCTGCTAACGCGGGAACAAGCAGCTGCGCTGTTCCACCGGCTGGCAAAGAAGAATGGCTGGGCTTGATGGCGGTGTAAGATATGTCATCTACGGAAAAGAAACGCAAAAAGAACCGGGTACTTTCGCACCTAAAATGTCTTGGATTCACAAATCGTCTTGCTCTGTACATCATTATTTTTCTTGCCGTCGGCCTGGCCGGCGGCTTTTATCTTGCCATCCGGAGTATCTCCGGGGACTACACTGGCTCTCTGCTGTGCTGGACTGTGGTGTTCACACCGATTGGCACAGCGTGCAGCGTAGTTTTGTCCCGAATTGTAGATAAAAGTCGGGCAGAAAATACAAGTGCAAGTGGGGACGGTATCGTCTATGCGGCGGCGAGAGCGCAGAATTTCGTGAGAGAAGAAATCAATGTGGACAGCCCTCCGATTTGATGGCTGTCCTTTTCGGTGAGGAGGGATGAATGATGGAGTGGAGTGAGTTTATCGTTTCCATCCTGGCGGGTCTCGCGGCGGCGATTCCGCTGGTGGTCAAGCTAGTGGAGTACGTTCAGAAGGCCGTCAAGGAAAAGAACTGGGAAAAGATGCTGGCACTCGTCATGGACCTGATGGAGGTCGCAGAAACCAAGTTTGAAAGCGGCGCAGATAAAAAGGAATGGGTGTTGGCTATGGTCAAGGGGTCCGCAGACAGCATCAACTATGATATAGATATTGATGCGATTGGCGCACTCATTGACAGCCTGTGCGACATGAGCCGGGTTGTGAACGCCCCGGAGGCAGACGATAAGAAGGACAAAGCATAATGGGGGTGATGTGAATGACAGGGTTAGACCAATTTTTAGACCTGTTTGGGAACATCACAGTTTTAAATCTGGTACAATTTATCCTGGCAGTCGTTTTTATTGTCATCATCTTCAAGAAGATCAAAGATTATTTGGATGATAAGCAAGAGAGAATGATTCAGGAGTACGAGAAAAATAAAGAGCGAGACCGGAAGCTTCAGATTGCCCTGGATGCTATCGACCAGTACCCCAAATATCGACAGCAAAGCATAGAGATCCAGCAGCACTTGGAAGGAGAAATCCAGGAACTGAGAAAGAGCCAGCAGGAAAATACACAGCGGCTTGTCGAGATGGAGGAGACTTCGAAACGTCGTGAACTAAATAAGCTGCGAGACCGTCTGATTGAAAGCTATCAGTACTACACAGACCCGAAACGAAACCCAGAATTATGCTGGACGCGGATGGAGGCAGAGGCATTTTGGGAACTGTTCAAGGATTATGAGGAAGATGGAGGAAACGGCTACATCCATTCGGTAGTGCAGCCGGCAATGAATTTGCTTCGGATTGTGGAGCATTGATGGGAGGGCTTCGGCCCTCCTTTTTTTTAGACCTTTGATTGAGACGGCATCTGTTGATCTCGTGGTTATCGGATTAACAGGAATGGTGTCAGTTTTTCTATATAGAGGAAGGAATATCAAAAGCTTTCCGAAGATATGGGAAAGTGTGATGACAAATAGAATGCGACGGTAATACTTTTATCCGCTTTATTCCTCGATCTGAAAAATCAATTTTGAAAGGAAGGATACGTATGAGAATGAGAACGATTAAACAGGCTTATGAAGCCATGGTAGAAGAGGATCCTGGATGTTGCTTAACCATGACTGCGTTGCGGAGAAAGGTGGTAAGCGGTGAGATCCCTAGCGTTAAGGCTGGCACCAAGTATTTGATTGATATTGATCGGTTGGAGAAATTTCTGTTTCCATCTGATTCTCAAAAAATGGATGTATGAAGAGATTTACGATAGAATGAAAGGAGAGTTTTCCATGAAAGAAGTCCCAATTTGGGAAAAGAGTAATCTGAGTCTGGAAGAAGCTGCGGCTTATTCTGGGATTGGTATCAATAAATTGCGTGACATGACAAACGATCAGAATTGCCGGTTCGTTTTATGGGTGGGTAATAGACGTTTGATTAAACGACGCCTGTTCGATCAGTACATCGAGCAGGCGTATTCTATCTAAAATTTGTGATGTAAAAGAGAGCTTGATGTGATACAATAATTGTGTCATATCAAGGCTCTTTCCATCACGGAAAGGAGTTTGACGATGTCCGAGAAACGCAAAGACCATAAAGGTAGAATCCTGCGGACAGGAGAGAGCCAGAGAAAAGATCTTATTTATCAGTACCGCTATACAGACATTCGAGGTAAACGGCAGAGCATCTATTCTTCTGATTTGAAGGAACTGCGGGAAAAGGAAAAAGAAGTCCAGAAGCAGCTTGACGAAGGGATTGACTATGCTGCTGGAAAGGCAACCGTGATTGCCCTTGTGGAACGCTATATCAGCTTGAAACAGGGTGTGCGCTACAATACCAAAGTCGGTTACAATTTTGTTCTGAACCTGATTAAGAAAGAAGATTTTGGCTACCGGAAGATAAGGGATATTAAGGTATCAGACGCGCAAAAGTGGATTATGAAGCTCCACAGTGACGGGAAAGGGTACAGCACCATTACCAGTGTCCGGGGCGTTGTGAAACCCGCTTTTCAGATGGCATACAACGAGGATATTATCCGCCGAAATCCCTTTGACTTCAAATTATTGGACGTGGTTTCCAATGACTCACAGAAGCGGATTGCCATGACGGAGGAACAGCAGGAGATTTGGATGGGCTTTATCCGGGAGGACAAAACCTACACCAAGTATTATGATGAATTTGTCGTGCTGCTGGGAACGGGTATGCGTGTCAGTGAGTTTTGCGGCCTTACAAAAAGTGATTTGGACTTTGAAAACCGGCGAGTCCGGGTAGACCACCAGCTTGCCCGGGAACGGGGCGGGAAGTATTATGTCGAGAAAACCAAGACTGAGTGCGGCTGTCGCTTCATTCCCATGACAGAGGAAGTTTATCAAAGTCTGAACAATATCCTTGAACGCCGAAAAAAAGTAAAGACGGAAATCATTGTAGATGGGTACAGTGGATTTCTACTTTTAGACAAAAACAACAATCCCAAGGTAGCGCTACATATCGAAAATGAAATGTGCCGGGCAATGAAAAAGTATAAGAAGCTGTACCCGGATAAGCCGCTGCCGCACATCACACCCCATGTGTTCCGGCATACTTTCTGTACGAATATGGCAAACGCCGGTATGGATATAAAGACCTTACAGTATTTGATGGGACACTCTAATGTGGGAGTAACGCTGAATGTCTACACCCACACCAGCTATGACCGAGCGGCGGAGCAGATGGCAAAAATCATTGACTTCAAAGAAGTGGGAACGACGGAAAAGCAGAGAAAATCAAGTTGAAAACGCACTGAGTTACTACACCACTTACTACACCATTTACCTGTAAATCTACGTAGATTTACGAAAAATTGCGTAGGTTTTGGGCAAAACAGAAAAATTGAAAAAAGCGCCGGAAAGCCCGAAATATCAAGGTGTGAAGGCTTATGAAGGGATATAAAAGATATGCTAAAAATACTATTCATTTGCTAACACCATACCAATCTTTTTTCTATAAGGAGGGATTGCGGTGGAGATTCGTCGGGCCACCTTACAGGACATGCCGGGGGTGTACGCCTGCTGCGTGGCGGCTTTCAAGGATTACATCCCCCTCATCGGCCAGACCCCGGGGCCCATGAAGGAGGACTACTGCCAGGCCCTGGACCAGCACGCCCTCTTCGTGGCGGCGGAGGGGGACCGGGTGCTGGGCTATCTCCTCATCAAGGATGGGGAGGGGGACTTCCAGTGGATGGACGTCTTGGCCGCCGAGCCCAAGGGGACCGGCGTGGGCCGGGCCCTGCTGACCTTTTGCGAGGACTACATCCGGGCCCAGGGCAAGCACCAGTGCCGGCTGTACACCCATGTGAAGTACACCCGGTCCCAACAGATCTACCTCCGCCAGGGGTACACCATCTATGACCGGGTTCAGGAGGAGGGCTTTGACCGGTACTATATGAAAAAGGACCTGTAACGGTGCCCTGCCCTCTGGAAACGAAAAACGCTCGTGTGGAGAACACGAGCGTTTTTTATCATGTCATGGCAATGGGAGCGAGTTCTTCACCCGTGCTGGGCCACGGCCACAGGGACCTTCCGGCCCAGCAGGACCCATACCAGGCCCATGCCCCCGGCGCCGGTGAGGGTGGCGAAGGCCAGGGCGGCCTGGGGGCCGGCCCAGTCCAGCAGGACGCCGCCGGCGAAACAGCTGATGACCACCCCCAGGGTGTTGGTCATGTTGAAGAAGGTCTGGCCCTGGACCTGGTCCTCCGGGGCCACCAGATCCCGGACAAAGCAGACGGAGGCCACGGCGTACAGGCCGTACCCCGTCATCTCAAACACCTGCACCGCGAAGAGAACCGGCAGGGAGGGGGCCACCCAGGTCAGCAGCGCGTGGAGGAAAAAGGAGACGCCGGCCAGCCGCACCCAGGTCCGGCACCCTGCCCGCCGCAGCAGCAGGGAAAACACCACCATGGCGGGGATGTCCATCAGCCCCTGCACCGTGAGCAGCTGGCCCATCTCCACGCTGCCGCCCCCCACCCCCTGGATGATCTGGTAGGGGAAGCGCATGATGACGTTGTGGCTGGTGTACAGGAGGGGGGCCCCCACCAGCAGGGGGAGCAGGTGGGGATACTTCCGGAGGAAGGCGGGATCCTCCCCCGAAGTGGTGGGCGCCGGGGCAGCCGGCCTGGGGGCCGGGACGGTTCCCGGGCGGAAGGTCAAGGTGGCCACC
>OGWZ01000690.1_pt1 | contig 35836 bp, 29 predicted proteins | sample 1576141 | NCBI WGS metagenome assembly OGWZ01 (sample SAMEA3541512, study PRJEB24748) | human gut metagenome | biome: human gut; feature: human-associated habitat; material: faeces | place: China | collected 2012
ATTTGAACCCTCGCGCCGGTTGCCCGACCTACACCCTTAGCAGGGGCGCCTCTTCGGCCTCTTGAGTATTTCTCCGCAGTAATAAAAAAAATATTCAATTGCATCTTAACGCATTTCTTTGTCAGACGCGTATCTCATTGTATCAAAGAAAATTTAAAATGTCAAGCAAATTTATCCAAGTTTTTTCTTTTTTTTTATTTCCTTTAAACCACCATTTTTCAATATATTTTATGATATGATACTATAGATGTTTTGGCGGATTGCAGGAGTGCATCGCATCGCACGCAGCAATCCAGATTAGGATTCAGAAAGGAGTTTTTTTATGAATTTAAAATATATGATCCTGGGAGCCGGCGGTACTGGTGGAATTCTTGGCTCTGCTCTTACAAAAGCTGGAAAGGATGTTACATTCATTGCCCGTGGTTCCAACCTTGATGCTATGCGTAATAACGGTCTCATCATTCGTCATCTCTGGGATCAGACGGAAGAACATCTTGAGGTTCGTGCATTATCCATGGAAGAATCCTGTGCTCTTTCCCTGGCTCCGGAGGTTATCTTTATATGCGTAAAAGAATATTCCTTTGATTCCGTCCTTCCTTTTATCCGACAGACCGCTGGTCCCCGCACAATTATTATTCCCATCTTTATATGGAACCGGTGCCAGGATGCAGAAAGAATTACCGGATTGTACCGTTCTGGATGGATGCATCTATGTTTCTGCATCCTTAGAACATCCCGGTGTTCTAGTTCAGCACGGTCCTATCTTAAGGGTTGTCTTCGGTCCCAGGGATCCTTCCTATATTTCTCCGATTTTATCAGTCATTCAATCGGATCTTTGCGAAAGCGGTATCGATGGAGTTTTATCCACCCATATCCAAAGGGATGCTTTGGAGAAATTTTCCTATGTCTCCCCTATCGGAGCTGCCGGAGTCTACCTTCATGCCGTAGCCGGAGATTTTCAAAAGGAAGGAGCTGCCCGTGAATTATTTAAATCCATGATTCGTGAAATCAGCGCTCTGGCTGCTGCCATGGGATATCCCTTTGAAAAAGACTATGTAAAAATAAATCTGGAGATTCTTTCCAACTTATCTGCCGATGCCACCACTTCCATGCAGCGTGACATAATGGAAGGAAAACCATCGGAACTGGACGGACTTGTCATGGAGCCCCTCCGACTTGCAAAAAAATATTCTGTCTCTATGCCCTGTTATGAGGAGGTAGCAAACGTATTATGTCCATTGGAATTTTAGTTGGTAAAATTGCGGCATTATTTATCATCATGTTTTTAGGCTTTGTTTTGGTAAAGACTGGCATTTGCCGCTCAGATGACAGCCGCATTCTTTCACGCCTGTCTGTCTATATCGTAGTCCCCTGTTCGATTTTATCTGCTTTTCAGGTCAGCTGCAGCCCTTCCATCCTAAATGGGCTTCTTTTGGCGGTGGCTGCTGCTGTATTGATCCATCTCATCCTGATTGTCCTTTTTTACTTTATAGGATCTCTTCTTCATCTTAACGGAGTTGAAAAAGCCTCTATCATCTACTCTAATGCAGGAAATCTTGTTATACCGCTTGTTTCCTCTATTCTAGGACCAGACTGGGTTATTTATTCCAGCGCCTACGTCTCTGTACAGCTTTTTCTTCTCTGGAGTCATGGCAAAATGATGATCTGTGAAGAAAAGAAGCCTGATTTTAAAAAAATCATAACAAATACAAATATGATTGCCATTTTATTCGGTATTTTTCTATTCTTGGCACAGATTTCACTTCCCGATCCAGTGGACAGCGCTGTCCACTCCCTGGGAAGCATGATTGGTCCTTTGGCCATGCTGATCTCAGGAATGCTGATTGCCGGAACCACGCCCCAGGAAATTCTGGCTTTTCCCCATATTGGACTTGTCACGATTCTGCGACTCATCGGTGTACCGCTTTTGACAATTTTACTTCTTAAATTCAGCAGCCTTGCTTCTTTTGCTGAGAATGGTTCACAAATTCTGCTTGTCACCCTGTTAGCCACAATCACCCCATCCGCCTCCACAATCACGCAGATGGCCCAGGTATATGGAAAAGATGCCCGCTATGCTGGTGCCATTAACGTAATTACCACTCTGCTTTGTATGATAACCATGCCAATCATGGTTTATCTCTATCAATTATAACTTTATTCTTCACGACAAAAGAGAGGTTATTTGCAAAACAGCCAATAACCTCTCTTCATAAAACTCAAAAATGCATCTGCATTCTTGCTGCGGGATGGGAGTCATCCCACATCTGATATCTTATTATCCTATCTCTGATATTCCTTTACTGCGGTCTCGTAAAGATTGTTTCCTTCGGAATCAATTACCACAATCATAGGCATATTTTCTACCGTCAATTTTCGGATCGCCTCTGTTCCCAGATCATCGTATGCAATCACTTCCGATTCCTTAATGCACTTTGAAAGAATTGCTCCGGCTCCGCCCACTGCCGCAAAATAAACGGCACCATTGCGAACGATGGCATCGATGACTGCCTGGCTTCTCTTTCCTTTTCCGATCATGGCTCCCATGCCGAGATCCAGAAGTCTTGGAGTATATTTATCCATACGGCTGGCTGTGGTCGGACCTGCAGAACCAATCGGACGGCCCTCTCTGGCCGGTGACGGTCCCATATAATAAATTACATTATCTTTCAGATCAAGGGGAAGTTCTCTTCCTTCATCCAGCGTCTCTATCATGCGCTTATGAGCTGCATCACGTGCCGTATAGATGGTTCCGCTTATATATACATAATCACCTGCATGCAGGCTTTTTAATGTCTCCCTGTCAATTGGAGCTGTGATTGTTTTATCCATATTTTCCTCCAAATCTATCTTATGTACTCTCGGTATCTTTTTGTGCAGGAAAAACTCCGAGAGTACATTCTTTATACTATCAAATGATGTTTGGGTCACAAGAGATTTTTCCCCTTTTGATACCGGATTGCTATGTGCTTCGCACTTCCGCAATCCTAAAAATATTCATCAAATCACTCTGTGCGCATGACGATTTACATGACAGCAGATATTGATGCCTACCGGCAGCCCTGCAATATGGGTCGGGTAGGTTTCAATATTGACAGCCAGGGCGGTTGTCCGTCCGCCTAATCCGCCAGGACCGATCCCAAGGTTATTGATCGTTTCAAGCATTTCTTTTTCCAGATCACGCACATACTCAACCGGTGATTCCTCTTCCAGATTTCTGGTCAGCGCGTGCTTCGCCATCTCTGCACACTTTTCAAAGGTTCCACCGATTCCAACGCCTACTACCATCGGAGGACAGGCATTCGGTCCCGCATCCCGCACCGCTGTCAGAATAGCATCCTTGACTCCTTCAATTCCATCTGCCGGTTTCAGCATGAACACACGGCTCATATTTTCACTTCCAAATCCCTTCGGAGCCACCGTGATCTCTACCTGCTCACCCTCTACGATCTCATAATGAATGATAGCCGGTGTATTATCCTTCGTATTCTCACGGTAAATCGGATCCTTAACCACGGATTTACGGAGATATCCGTCTACATATCCCTGGCGCACGCCCTCATTGATAGCATCAGTCAGAGAACCGCCGATCAGATGTACATCCTGTCCTACCTTGATAAACACAACTGCCATTCCGGTATCCTGGCAGATCGGAATCATCTCCTCACCAGCGATACATAAGTTTTCTTCCAGCTGGCCTAAAATCTGACGTCCCAATGGAGATTCTTCACTCGCTGCCGCCTCATCAAACACCTTTTTCATATCCGGTGACAGAAAATGGTTGGCCTCAATGCACATTTCTTTGATATTCTGTGTAATGGTTTCAACATTGATTCTTCTCATTTGAAAACTACCCTTCTTCCATGAAATTTTTATCTGCCCCAGCTGACAGAACCGCATCTCTTAATCATTAATGACTCTTATATCATCATAATAGAAATTAAATAATCTTGCAATCATTTCTGAATAGATGTAATAAAAATACCCCCTGAATAGATTTTGATCTCATGCGCAGTGATTCTGATAGGAATATGCCAGCTTTGCTGACCAGAATCACGCGCCAAGTCTCACGGACGTTCGACTTGAATTTATCTCTATCTATTCAGGAGGTATTATATTGTTACAGTTCAGCCATGACATCTTCTTGTTTCCATATTCATTCAAACCAGCGCATGGCTGAACTGTAACATCATATTATCTTGAAATTTCTCTTGTCACGTGTTTTAACCACTCTTTTTCTTCGTCATTCATATACGGAGAAATGGTTTCGTATACGTCTTTATGGTATGTATTTAAGCGCTCGATATCCGCGTCGTCCATGAAACGTGTATCCAGTGCCTCTAAGTCAATCGGCGCCTTGGTCAGGAATTCGAACTTCAGGAACTGTCCGTACTCATTCTTCTCATCCTCGACACATAAGATCAGATTCTCTGTTCTGGTTCCGAAATCGCCTGCAAAGTACAGACCCGGCTCATCAGAGCAGATCATGCCCGGCTCGATCACAGCGCTGTCCTGACGCTCCGGAACAACCTTCCAGCGCAGTCCGTTCGGTCTCTCATGTACGTTAGAAAGATATCCAACACCATGTCCGGTACCATGTGCAAAATCAAGACCACGTTTCCAGAATGCTTCACGGATGGTGTAGTCTAAGTTAATTCCCCGGCAGCCGTGAAGGAACTTCATGGTTGATACCTTCAGCATAGCGGCTGCTACGATTGTGTAGTACTCTTTTTCCTTCTCGGTCAGAGGTCCTAATGCATAGGTTCTTGTGATATCAGTAGTTCCCTCTAAATACTGTCCGCCGGAATCTACCAGCAGAAGACCTTCTGATTTTAATTTCTTGCATACCTCATCGCTTGGATGATAATGGCACATCGCTGCATTTTCCTTGTAAGCTGCAATGGTTACGAAACTTGGCTCGATATAGTTGCCCTGCTCGGCTCGCAGTTCTTCAATTTTATGAGCCGCTGTCATCTCTGTCATATCGCAGGTTCCGATGGTATGCTTCAGCCAGTACATAAACTTGGTAACAGCTATACCATCTTTTAAATGGGCCTTACGCATATTTTCGATCTCGGTCGCATTCTTAACAGCCTTCATGGTAGCACAAGGATTCATCTCATCTATGATACGGCAGGAAGCATCAATGCTCTCGCATACAGCAAAGCTTGCTTTCTTGCGTTCCAGAAGAATCTTCTCATTCTTCAGGGCTGCCACATCCTGTAAGAATTCCGCATACTCTTTTACCTGAACCTTTGCCTCAGCTAAAGCCGCACAAACCTCTTTTTCCATCTTAGTATCTTCTTTGATAGCTTCTTTCTGTACGTATAAATAGGCTTCATCCTGTGTAATAAGTGCATAGGACAGAAATACCGGGTTATTTACAATATCGTTTCCACGGAGATTGAATAACCATGCGATTTCATCCAGGGCCGTCATCAGATGAATCTGTGCTTTATTTTTCTTCATGGCATCACGAAGATCTGAAAGTTTCTCTACGGTGCTCTTTCCGGCATATTTTACATCCAAGCTCCAGATAGGCTCGCAGGACATAGCCGGACGGGAAGTCCAGATCTCACCTACCAGATCCTTGCTGCAGTTGATTGTTACATTTTTTTCCTGCAGTAAGTTCTGAAGACCATAACCCAGCTCAGAGTTTACAACACGGCCGTCAAATCCAAGGCATCCATCAACCGGAAGCTCCTCCTCTAAAAACTCGTCCAGAGTCGGGAATTCAGGTTCACCCATGCGGTATAATTTGATCTCACTGCCTGAAAGCTGCTCTTCTGCCTGTACAAAGTATCTTCCGTCTGTCCAGAGTCCGGCTTTGTCCATAGTGATAACAGCCGTTCCAGCGGTTCCGTTGAAACCGGTCAGGAAGTGACGGCATTTAAAGAATTCGCCTACATACTCAGATTCATGAAAATCCGCAGTCGGAACCAGGTATGCATCGATTCCCAGTTCTTTCATGCGATCTCTTAATTGTCCAATTTTTATATTTGTCTGGTTCATTATTTCCTCCTTCATGCGATTTTTTTGAAAAAATATGTACTCCTGGAATGTCTATGCATTCCGCATAAAACATTCCCAGAGTACATCTTATTCTAGTTATTTAAATTATCGTAACAATTCAGCCCCATTAGCCAAGAAACATTCCAACGCCCGGTCCTAACGGAAGGTTAAGTACGATCCATAATACTAACAGGATACTCCATCCAATCAGGAAGCAGATACTGTACGGAAGCATGGTGGAAACCAGGGTTCCGATACCAGCCTCTTTATCGTATTTCTTCATGAATACGATAATCATTGCGAAATAGGACATCATCGGAGTGATAACGTTTGTACAGGAGTCACCGATACGGTAAGCAACCTGAGCGAACTCCGGTGTGTAACCTAACAGCATGAACATCGGTACGAATACCGGAGCGATCAGAGCCCATTTTGCAGATGCAGAACCCATGAACAGGTTGATGAATGCTGCAAAAAGAACGAATAAGATCATGGTCGGGATAGTTCCAATACCAGAGTTTCTAAAAAACTCAGCTCCCTTTAATGCAAGGATCGTTCCTAATTTGGTATAACCAAAGAAGTTAATAAACTGTGCTGCCACAAAGGTCAGAGCGATGTAGGAGCTCATGGTTCCCATGGCACGTCCCATAGCGTTGCAGACATCCTTCTCTCCGTGGTATACACCAGTCATATGACCATATACAACAGACGGTACGAAGAAAAGTACAGTGATAATCGGGATGATGCCCTCCATAAACGGGGAGTTTCCTAACAGTGTTCCGTCCTCAGCTCTCATAACAGAGTTAGCCGGGAGACAGAAAGCTACCAGAACCAGAATCATAACCAGTAAGGTTAAACCAGCTACTTTCAGAGCCGTTCTTTCCTGGTCATTTAATTTATACTCAGAGCTTGTTTCATTCTCTTCCCCATTGCCGTGATACTCACCAAAACGCGGTGCAACGACTTTCTCAGTGATGATAGTACCTAAGATTGTGATCAGGAAGGTAGACACCATCATGAAGTACCAGTTTCCGGTCGGCTCAACTACATAAGTCGGGTCTACCATCTTTACAGCCTCGTTGGTAATACCGCAAAGAAGCGGATCCAGAGTACCGATTAATAAGTTTGCAGAGAAACCACCGGATACACCTGCAAATGCTGCTGCCATACCAACTACCGGATGACGATTGTATGCCATAAACATCAGTGCAGCAATCGGAATCAGAACGATGTATCCAACTGCGTCAGCCAGGTTGGACATAACGCCCAAGAATACGATCATCGGAGTGATTAACTTAGCCGGAGTAACCTCTACAGCAGACTTTAATGCGCCTCCGATTAAACCACTGTCCTCCAGAAGTCCGATACCAAACATAGCTACCAGGACAACTCCCAAAGGAGCGAATCCTGTAAAGTTAGTGATTGCATGTGTCAGCATGTACACAAGCCCCTCACCATTCAAAAGGCTGACAGCCTGAACCGTCTGAGTCTCTACGACTCCCTTAGAACGGTTAACCAGTTCACCTGTTGCCGAAACTCCAGCCATCTCACAGACAGCAGAAAGAACGATAACAAAGAGAACTAAAATTGCAAAAATAGAAATCGGATGCGGAAGTTTATTTCCGACTTTCTCAATTCCGTTCAGCCAGCGGTTTAATAACGAAGGCTTATCTTTTGCTTGTTCGTTTGCTTTTCCCATTTTTTCCTCCATTCCCAACTTATACGTATAAGTGAATTTTGTATTGTTAGAATATCACAAAAGGATCGGCATTTCAATTATTTTTTTAGCAATATTAAATTATTGTGTATTTTAGTGAATTTCTATAGACATTTTTAGAGAAATTTAATAAACTGTAAAAGTGTTATAAGGAGTCTACAAAATTATGAAAAAAAATGTTACTGCAAAAGACATCGCAAAACTCTGCGGAGTCTCTCAGGCGACTGTATCTTATGTGATCAATAATCGCCAGAATCAGAAGATCAGTGAGGAAACCAGACGCAAGGTTTTAGATGCCGTTGAAACACTTCACTACTATCCCAATGCTTCCGCCAAAAGCATGCGGACCAAAAACTGCACGTCCATCGGAATTGTATGTGCAAAGGATTACAGCCGCCAGGCTTTCTTAAATGCTTTTACCGGAATCAGCCAGTACCTGTCCCAGATCGACTATACCATCACGATTTTCAATGAAATGGATGATATAGATTCTTCTCCGGATTATGTCAAAAGCTATTATTCCAACGTGATCGATGGACTCATTTTTATTTCCAACGATGATCACGCTGCTTTTACAAAACCGGCCGATGAAAATCATATTCCCTATGTGGTTATCTGTATGGACGGGGTTTTCTCAAAAAAAACGCCGTTCCCCCATGCATTTGAATATGCCCTGCAGGAATGTGCCTCCTTCTGTCTGGAAAAGGAAATCCGCGAAGTGCGGTATTTTTCCATCAGCAATGACGGTCTTTTAGTTAATAATAAATATCCGCTTTTTGAATCCCTGCTTCGCCGGACGGCACCGAACTGCCATCTGGAGCACGTGATCTGCCCTATCAAGGATCGTGATCTGATTCATCTGCAGCAATTTTTAGCTAAATACATGGAAAACCGCAGTTTTGATCTTGCCATTTCTCAAAACTACGACATTGGACTGCTGCTGCAGCGTGAAATATTAAAAACAGGCTTTTCCATCCCTCAGAGAATTCGCCATATCTTCCTGAACGAGGTGAATTTCTATGAAATGGACTATCCTTCTATCAGCGGCATTGATATTCCCTACGATCAAATGGGCGAGTATGCTGCCAAACTTCTTCTTGCTATGATCGAAAACCGTGAATCTGAATTTACCTACCAGGAATTCAGGTGCCGACTCATTCAGAGAGAAACGACGCTGTGACGCTGTTAAAATACTGCGCCTTATAAAGATCAAAAAGAGAACACCCGCTAATTCCAGTTTATGAATTGCCGGATGTTCTCTTTTTTATGATTTTCTTTTCAAGGATCAAGGATATCTGATCTTTTTTACTTTTTATTCGTTACAGTTCAGCCATGACATCTTCTTGTTTCCATATTCATGAAAACAAGAAGCATGGTGGGTCCACCATATGCTGATTTGGATGAAAAAGTGCTTATGCAAGCAAGCTTGCAACACACTTTCTCATTCAAACCAGCGCATGGCTGAACTGTAACTTTTATTCTTCCGTATTCTCAGATTCGGTTTCTTCTCCGTCCTGTTCCTCCAGAAATTCGTCTTCTTCATCCTCATCCTTGTCGCTCTCCCGCACCTTGGCGATGCTTGCAACTGCTATGCCGGATTCAGCATCAATACTCATCAGCTTCACACCGGAGGTATTGCGTCCGATAATCGAGATGTCGCTGACTGCCATCTTGATGATGATGCCTTCATTGGTAATCAGCATGATCTTGCGCTCATTATCTACCAGCTTTGCACCCACCAAATCACCGGTTTTGTCGATGATCTTATAGCAGCGCACGCCCTTGCCGCCTCGGTTCTGGGCTGTAAATTCATCAATCGGAGTGCGTTTTCCATAACCATTTTCCGATACCACCAGCAGGCATTCTCCCTGGCTGGCCATCTGCATACCGATGACTTCATCGCCTTCATCAAACTTCATGCCGATAACCCCCATGGAAACACGGCCTGTTACGCGGACATCGGTCTCATGGAATCGGATACACATACCTTTCTTTGTGATCAGGAAAATATCTTCGGTATTATCGGTAGCCTTAACTTCGATCAATTCATCGTCATCACGAAGTACAATCGCCTGAAGACCGTTCTTGCGGACATTGCTGTATTCCTTCATCGGGGTCTTCTTAACCATACCATTGCGGGTTGCCATGAAGAGATATTTCTCATCATCGATCTCCTTCATAGGAACGATGGATGTGATCTTCTCGCCTGGCATCAGCGGAAGCAGATTCACGATGGCAGTACCTCTGGCAGTGCGTCCTGCCTCCGGAATCTCGTATCCCTTCAGACGGTATACGCGTCCCTTGTTGGTAAAGAACATCACATAATGATGGGTTGTGGTCATCAGCAGATCTTCGATATAATCTTCCTCAATAGTCTGCATGCCCTTGATTCCCTTGCCTCCGCGGTTCTGGCTCTTGAAATTATCGCTGGACATTCTCTTAATATAGCCAAAATTGGTCATGGTCACAACGATATCGTCATCCGGGATCAAATCCTCCGCAGACATATCGTATTCATCATATCCGATGGCGGTACGGCGGTCATCTCCGTATTTATCAGCGATGAGGGAGATCTCCTCCTTGATAACACACAGAAGTTTCTTCTCATCTGCCAGAATCGCTTTCAACTCTGCAATCTTTGCCTCCAGCTCTTTATATTCATTTTCCAGTTTCTCGCGTTCCAGACCGGTCAGAGCACGCAGACGCATATCTACGATGGCCTGTGCCTGTGCATCCGAAAGATCAAAACGCTCCATTAACTGAGCTTTCGCCGCCTGAACATTGGCAGAACCGCGGATGATCTTAATAACCTCATCGATATGATCCAGTGCCTTTAAAAGACCTTCCAAAATATGGGCTCTCTCTTCTGCCTTGTTCAGATCATATTTGGTTCTTCTGGTTACCACATCCTCCTGGTGCTTTAAGTAATATTCCAGGATCTGCTGCAGATTTAAGATACGCGGCTCATTATTAACCAGCGCCAGCATAATCACACCAAAGGTGTCCTGCAGCTGTGTATGCTTCAGCAGACGGTTCATGATGACATTGGCATTCACATCACGGCGCAGTTCAATGCAGATCCGAAGTCCCTCACGGTTGGATTCATCACGCAGATCCGTGATTCCATCAAGCTTTTTATCCTTTACAAGCTCTGCGATCTTTTCGATCAAACGAGCCTTATTCACTGCATAAGGAAGCTCTGTCACGATGATACGGCTCTTGCCATTTGCCATGGCCTCGATATTGTATACAGCCCGTACACGGATCTTGCCGCGTCCGGTTCTGTACGCTTCTTCGATGCCTGCTTTTCCAAGGATGGTTGCTCCTGTCGGGAAATCAGGTCCCTTTACGATCTCCATCAGTTCTTCGATGGTAGTCGGGCGGTCTTCCTCCACCCGGTTGTCTATGATCTTGACAACGGCAGCAATCACCTCACGCAGGTTGTGAGGCGGAATATTCGTTGCCATACCAACGGCGATACCGGTGCCGCCATTTACCAGAATATTTGGAAAACGAGCCGGAAGAACCGTCGGTTCTTTCTCAGTCTCATCAAAGTTCGGCATGAAATCAACGGTATTCTTGCCAATATCCGCCAGCATCTCCATGGAAATACGGCTCAGTCTTGCCTCGGTGTATCGCATCGCTGCGGCGCCGTCGCCGTCCATGGAACCGAAGTTTCCATGTCCATCTACAAGCGGGTAACGGGTAGCCCATTTCTGAGCCATATTAACCAATGCGCCGTAAATGGAGCTGTCGCCGTGCGGATGATATTTACCCATTGTATCACCGACGATACGGGCGGATTTACGGTGCGGCTTATCCGGACCGTTATTCAGCTCAACCATCGAATAAAGCACTCGTCTCTGCACCGGTTTCAAGCCGTCGCGCACGTCCGGGAGTGCCCGGGCGGCGATAACGCTCATCGCATAATCGATGTAAGACGTTTCCATTGTCTTTTTCAGATCAATGTCATGAATTTTGTCAAATATATTTGGTTCCATCTATACTCCTTTCGTCCTCAAAAGGATTTAAGTGACTTAAATTTAATTAAATATCCAGGTTCTTTACGTACTTCGCATTTGCCTCGATAAACTCACGGCGCGGCTCAACCTGATCACCCATCAGGGTAGCAAATGTCAGATCAACCTCCGAAGCAGTCTCACTGTCGATCTGTACACGGAGAAGAATTCGGCGCTCCGGATCCATGGTAGTCTCCCAAAGCTGTTCCGCATCCATCTCGCCCAGACCTTTATAACGCTGGATCTTATTGTTGTTGTCACGGCCAATCTCAGTCAGAATCGAATTCAGCTCATCATCGCTGTATGCATACCAGACACGCTTATTCTTCTCGATCTTATAAAGCGGCGGCTGTGCCAGATATACATGTCCATCCCGGATCAGATCCGGCATAAAACGATACAGGAACGTCAGAAGCAGGGTACTGATATGAGCACCGTCCACATCGGCATCGGTCATGATAATGATCTTGTTGTAACGAAGTTTTGAAATATCAAAATCTTCATGAATACCGGTACCAAATGCCGTGATCATCGCACGGATCTCCGCATTGCCGTAAATTCGATCCAGTCTTGCTTTTTCTACGTTTAAGATCTTGCCTCGAAGAGGCAGAATAGCCTGATTGGATTTATTTCTAGCCTCTTTCGCAGAACCACCCGCGGAATCTCCCTCTACGATGTAGATCTCGCAGTTTTCCGGATTCTTGTCGGAACAGTCGGCTAATTTTCCTGGAAGCGCCATGCCGTCAAGCGCTGATTTACGTCTCGTCATCTCGCGCGCCTTGCGGGCTGCGTCGCGGGCTCTCTTGGCAAGAATTGATTTCTCACAGATGATCTTGGCAACCGTTGGATTCTGCTCCAGGAAATATGTCAGCTGCTCGCTCACGATCGCATCGACCGCCGCGCGGGCCTCGCTGTTGCCAAGTTTCTGCTTCGTCTGTCCCTCAAACTGAGGCTCCTCGATCTTGACGCTGATGATCGCTGTAAGGCCCTCACGGATATCCTCACCACTGAGTGCCGGCTCATTTTCCTTGAGAAGCTTATTTTTCTTTGCATAGTCATTAAAAGTCTTGGTCAGAGCACTCTTAAAGCCGGCCAGATGGGTACCGCCCTCCGGTGTATTGATATTATTGACGAAGGTGTAGATATTTTCCGTGTAGGAATCGTTATGCTGCATCGCCACCTCGACAAATACCTTGTCCTTGATGCCCTCGCAGTAGATAACCGGTTCATAGAGCTTCTCATTGCTCCGGTTCAAGTAGGTGACAAATTCCTTGATACCGCCCTCATAGTGGAAGGTCTTCTCATGCTTCACTTCTCTGTCATCCCGCAGGGTGATCTTTAAGTTTTTCGTCAGGAATGCCGTCTCACGCAGGCGTACTTTTAACGTATCATAGTCGTAGACCGTTTCCTCGAAAATCTCCTTATCTGGCAGGAATACAACCCGTGTGCCGTGCTTATCCGGAGCACATTCACCGACTACTTTCAGCGGATACATGGTTTTACCGCGCTCATAGCGCTGCTTATATACCTTTCCATCCCGGCAGATCTCAACCTCCAGCCACTCGGAAAGGGCGTTTACAACCGATGCACCTACACCGTGAAGTCCGCCTGATACCTTATATCCGCCACCGCCGAATTTACCGCCTGCATGCAGGATCGTAAATACAACCTCAACCGCCGGAAGTCCGGCTTTTTTCTGAGTATCAACCGGGATACCACGACCGTCATCCTGTACCGTGATGGAATTGTCCGCATTGATCTGCACCTCGATGTGACTGCAGAATCCGGCTAACGCCTCATCCACGGAGTTGTCAACTATCTCATACACCAGGTGATGGAGGCCTCTTACAGATGTGCTGCCTATATACATACCAGGACGCTTTCTGACCGCCTCCAATCCCTCCAATATCTGTATTTGATCTGCACTGTATTCTGAACCCATAGTTCCTCCTTCACTTGCTGTTTTATGTCTGACTAGTTGTCTTGTTTGGACGTTCACAGGTGACCGTCCCGCTCACGACCCGAAAGGTCTTATCTATCTGGAAGCTGTGGCTGATAAAATCATCCAAGCCTGTACAGGTAATGATCGTCTGTATGTGGCGGATGCTGGCGAGCAGATGATCCTGCCGTTTCCCATCTAACTCCGACAAAACATCGTCGAGAAGCAGAATCGGATACTCCTTTTTGATCTTTTTAACCAGCTCAATCTCCGCCAGTTTGAGCGATAATGCCGCCGTCCTCTGCTGTCCCTGTGAACCGAAGCGCCGGATGTCAATCCCGTTGACATAGAAACTTAAGTCATCCCTGTGCGGTCCGACCAGCGTCGTCTTCTGCTTCCGGTCCGCCTCGCGGCTCTTTTTGACAGCCGCTTCCAGCTGATCCGCCTCCGTGTTCGGCTCATACTGAATAACAAGCTCTTCCTTTCCGCCCGACAATTTCTGATGGATCGGACGGATCAATTCGTTTAATTCACCGATAAATTCCCGCCGGTACTGGCTCACCTCCCGCCCGTAGGAAGCAAGCTGCATATCCCATATATCCAGCATCTCCTCGTACTCGGGATGGAAAAACAGCTCCTTTAAGAGCTTATTTCTCTGTATCACTACCCGGTTGTACTGCACCAGCGAATGAACATAGAGCCGGTTTAACTGGCATAATTCCAGATCAATAAAACGGCGCCGATCCGCCGGCCCGTTCTTAATGAGATTCAGATCTTCCGGCGAAAAAAACACCACGTTAACAATGCCGAAAAGCTCGCTCGCCCGCCGGATCGGAATCCCGTTAACCGCCACGCCCTTCGTCTTATTTTTCTTTAGGTGCATGTCGATCCGGTATGGCACATCGTCCTTGCGAAGCTGCATCTTGATGTGGGACTCGTCCTCTCCGAATTCGATGATCTCCCTGTCCTTGCTGCCGCGGTGGGACTTGGTCGTCGCACACACGTAGACCGCTTCGAGGATATTGGTTTTACCCTGCGCGTTGTCTCCGTAGAGAACATTCGTCCCCGGATCAAAATCCATATGTAATTCCCCGTAATTGCGATAATTTTTGAGTTCGATCGATTCGATAAACATGAAACCATCCTTTATTTGGTGATTGTTACGGTCTCTCCGTCATACTCGACTTTGTCCCCGTCGTAAAGCTTCTTGCCGCGCTGCATCTCCACCGCGCCATTGACCTTCACAAGCCCGTCCTGAATCGCAAATTTGGCGTCCACGCCGGACTCTACCAGACCAGCTGCCTTGAGCGCCTGACCCAGTTTTATAAATTCATCTCTCAGTTTGATCTCCATCTTATTTCAGATCCTTTCTGTTACTGTCTGCACCTGCCATGTCTAAAAATGGCAGGTTAGATCGCTGCCGCATTGAAATTGACCGGCAGGATCAGATAGATGTAAGTCTCCTCCTCGTCCCGGATAAAGCACGGGGATTTCGGATTCATCATGTACAGAGTCACTTCCTCATCATCGATGATTCGTAACGCATCACCCAAAAACTTCGGGTTGAAGCCGATCATCAGGTCTTTTCCAAACTTGGTAATGGCCAGACGGGCATCCATCGTACCGAAGGCGGAGTGCATCTTTAACTCCATTTCTTCATCGGTAAAGTTTAAGATCAAAGGTTTCTTATCATTTTCACGGACGAGAATGCTCGCACGGTCGATCGCATCCATGAAATCACGGCGGTTCAAGGTAACTTTCGTCTCATAATCGGAGGAAAGCATCTGATTGATCCGGAAATACTCGCCCTCAATCAGGCGGGATAACACGATCGTGTCGTCAAATTCAAACATGATGTGGTTGGTGCTGAAGAAAATCTGTACCTCAGAGTCGTTGTCACCGTTTAAGATCTTGCTGATCTCACCTAAAGTCTTGCCAGGAACGATGACTTTTATATCACTGTACTGTTCTTTTAATGCAACTTTGCGGATCGACATGCGGTGTCCGTCGAGGGAAACGAGCTTAAGTTCATTGCCGGTGACCTCCATCAGCTCACCGGTCATCATCTTGTTGCTGTCGTTCGGCGAGATCGAGAAGATCGTCTGGCGGATGATCTCTTTTAAGGTAAACTGGGAAAGTGTGATGAATTTATCCCGCTCAATGTGGGGAATATAGGAAAATTCATCGCCGTCCTTGCCCTGAATCTGGAAAATAGCCTTGTCACAGGTGATCGTCGTGTTGTATTTTTCATCCGATTCGATCGTGATCGTAGAATTTTCGCCGGAGAGCTTGCGGATAATATCGGAAAAAAGCTTGGCATCAAGAGCGATTTTTCCACGTTCCAGGATCGTTCCTTCGACCTTCGTCTCAATTCCCAGCTCCATATCGTTGCCGGTTAGTTTGATCTCATCCGAAACAGCATCGATCAGGATGCATTCGAGAATCGGCATGGTGGTTTTGGAAGGAACGGCCTTCAGAACAATGTTGATGCCGTTCATTAAATGATCTTTTTCAAATGAAAGCTTCATGTTTGTTGATAACTCCTTTGCTAAAAATAACGTGGAACGGAAAGAAAAGATATATATAAATTTCGTCGCAATCGTAGTAGGGGCTGTGAATATGTGGAATTCTCCGGACAGCCCTGAAAATACAGGGGTTCAGACTCCTTTTGAATGGTTAAAAAGGCTGTGTAAAACTGTCCGGAACCGGCTGGATAACTTTTGAATTATCCACAGCCCTGAAATGGAGCAAAATGTGGGAAAAGTTATCCACAGGTTTTCAACCACTTTTCCACGCGAAATTGTGGAAGAAACCTACTGTGGGCTGATCTTTTTCATTAAGATTTCCACTGTATTGCGAAGCGATTCGTTTTTCTCCATATCGGCAGCGATCTTGTCGTGACCGTGGATGATCGTCGTGTGATCCCGGCCGCCTAAATATTTGCCGATATTCTGCAGGGAAGTTCCGAGCATCGAACGGCAGATATACATCACGATCTGGCGCGGGAATACGATCTCCTTGTTGCGCTTCTGGGAGGAGATGTCGAGCGGAGTGATACCGAAATGATCGGCAACGACCTGGATGATCAGCTCTGGGGTCACTTCTTTCTCCGCGTTCGGGGAAATGAGATCCTTGAGCGCTTCCTCCGCCAGCTCCGTCGTGATCTCCTTGTTATTTAACTTGGAAAGGGCGACGATCTTGGTGAGGGCGCCCTCGAGTTCACGGATGTTGGACTTGACGTTGGTGGCGATGTACTTGATCACTTCATTATCTATATTGTAGCCCTCGAGTTCCTCTTTTTTGCGGAGGATCGCCATACGGGTTTCATAATCCGGCGACTGGATATCGACGGTCAAGCCCCATTCGAAACGGGAACGAAGCCGTTCTTCCAGCGTCTCGATCTCTTTCGGCGGTTTATCTGAGGAGATAATGATCTGTTTTTTCGCTTCATAGAGTGCGTTGAAGGTATGGAAAAATTCTTCCTGTGTCGATTCCTTACCGATAATAAACTGGATATCATCGATGAGGAGGACGTCGTTGTTTCTGTATTTTTCACGGAACTCCGTGGTGGAAATATTGTTTTTGTTCCGGATCGCATCGATCAGTTCGTTCGTAAACTTCTCACTTGTAACGTAGAGAACCTTCGCTTTTGGATTGTTTTTTAAGATAAAATGTCCGATCGAGTGCATAAGATGCGTTTTTCCCAGACCTACACCCCCGTAAATGAAGAGAGGGTTGTAGATCTCACCCGGAGATTCTGCCACGGCGAGGGAAGCGGCGTGCGCTAAGTTATTGTTCGCGCCGACGACGAAGGTGTCGAATGTGTAGCGCGGATTTAAGTTCGCATCCTGGATGAGCTGGCGGCTGACCTCGGACGGGCGGTTGATCAGATGGCTTTTGTCCGTCTCTTTTTGCGGCTCATCGACCTGTTCGATGGTGACAAAATCGACCTCACACTCGATTCCGGTTAGTTCTTCGATGGTAATCTGGATCAAAAGTCCGTATTTTTTTTTGATATAGCCGAGAAACTGCACATCCGGAACCAGGATCTGAAGGGTGCCGTCTTTCATGGAATAAGGCTGCGTCGGAAGCAGCCATGTTTTGAAAGAAACGTCCGTCAGTTCGTGTTCTTCTTTAATATGGAGGAGAATTTCATCCCATTTTTCCTTAATTTTCTCTATCATACTGTGTCTCCTAAACGTAAAAAGCAGCCAAAACTGCAAAATAACCCAATCTAAGTTCTATTCTACATGATTTGTCCACATTTTTCAATAAAAACCCGCAATGTGAATAAGTGAAATTCAGTTATCCACGTGGAAAAAATGCCGAAAAATAAGGCTTTTTGATGAATGGGTGTGAACAATCAGAAGCTTATCCAGATCGTATTCCACGGTTTTTCCACAAGTTATCCCCAAAGTGTGGATAAGTGGAGGATAAGCTGTGAATAGGTGGCGGGAATGCTGATAAAATAAGGATTTTTTTATCCACAAAATGGAAATGCCCCGGCGTGTATACTGTATACAATAAGGCGCCTCGACAGCAATCGACGATCGATCTGTGGGGATGCAGGATCGAAATGGTGGAAAAACCACAGAAATTCCTTGTTCTATGGGGATTAAAAAGATCAAAATAGTGGTTGACGAATGCGGAATTCTTCTATATAATGGAGAAGATGTTTAATTACAATAGTCTAACTATGTTGAGAAGAATGCGGATTTCGGCGTGAGCCGGAGGAAGCGTGGATTTCTCTTACTATATTATGGATGAGGAGGTGTATGCAGACATGAAGATGACATTTCAGCCGAAGAAAAGACAGAGAGCAAAAGTTCATGGATTCCGTGCGAGAATGAGCAGCGCAGGTGGAAGAAAAGTTCTGGCTGCCAGAAGAGCAAAAGGTAGAGCAAAATTATCTGCTTAATGAACGAGGCCGCAATCGAGTTATAGATTGTGGCCTTTCTTAATATTCATAGAAAAAGTTCTAAGAATATTAAGAAAAGCTCTGCGATGCACACTCGGTGCAGGGGAATTGGTGATTTTAATGAAGCGTTTTAATTCAATTAAGAAGAACAGCGAATTTCAAAAGGTTTACAAGACAGGGAAATCCTATGCCAATAAGCTTCTGGTTATGTACGTGAAGCGGGTGGATGACGGGAAGGAGCCTCGGATCGGTATCTCCGTCAGCAAAAAGGTTGGAAACAGCGTGGTCCGCCATCACGTGACAAGGTTGGTACGGGAGAGCTATCGGTTAAATAAGGACAGAGTCAGACTCGGATTAGACATCGTAGTCGTTGCCAGACCGGCAGCGAAAGAAGCAGACTTCAAAAAAATTGAGAGTGCATACCTGCACTTATGCGGACTGCATAACATTCTGGAGAATCGAAGTGAGAATATTGATTAAGAAGATCTTGATAAAGATGATTCGGGGATATCAGCTCTATATTTCCCCTATGACAGGACCTCACTGCAAGTACACGCCGACGTGCTCGGAGTACGCCATCCAGGCACTTAAAAAGTACGGCGCTGTAAAAGGTATGATTTTGGCATGTAAGCGGATTCTTCGCTGTAATCCATTTGCAGAAGGCGGTTATGATCCAGTTCCGTAAAGGATGAGGAGGTAGTTCATTGGACGTTAGCGTTTTAGTTGCGACAAAGGCAGGTTCGATCATGGGACCGATCGCCAGTGTGTTTGGTTATATCATGGACTTTTTATTCCGGATTACCAGCAGCATGGGGATCATGAATATCGGTCTGTGTATCATCCTGTTTACCATTATCACAAAGTTACTGTTATTTCCTCTGACGATCAAACAGCAGGAATCGTCAAAACTTATGTCGCTTATGAACCCTGAAATCAAGGCGGTTCAGAATAGGTATAAGGGAAAAACCGATCAGGCATCGATGGCTAAACAACAGGTCGAGATGCAGGCAGTCTATGAGAAATATGGCTCGAATCCGATGGCAGGATGTCTGCCGATGGCGATTCAGCTTCCGATTATCTTCGCTTTGTACCGGGTTATCTACAACATTCCGGCATACGTACCGTCAGTACGTGTCTTTTTTGACAACGTAGCGAACCCGCTGATGGAGCAGCCGGATTACATCAACAAGATTTCCGAGCTGGCAAGCGGTGTCGGCATGGCGGTGGACAAGATAGACTACACCGTGGCAAACAAAGTCGTAGATATGTTATATAAGTTGACACCGGCTGGATGGGATACGCTGGAAAGTTTATTCCCGCAGATCTCTTCGACGATCGCAGAAAATGCGGGCAAGATTGAGCAGATGAACTATTTCTTCGGCATCAATCTGGCAACTCCGCCGTTTACCGGTTTTAACCACATCACGATCGCATGGATCATCCCGATCCTTGCGGGTCTGACCCAGTGGCTCTCCACCAAGCTGATTTCCAATTTACAGCAGGTGGATCAGGACGCGCCGGGCGCGAGCATGATGAACAGCATGATGATCACGATGCCGCTGATGTCCGTATTCTTCTGTTTCTCCCTGCCGTCCGCGATCGGTATCTACTGGGTCGTTCAGGGTGCATTCCAGCTCGTTCAGCAGCTGATCGTAAATGCACATATGAACAAGATCGATGTCGATGATCTGATCCGCCGCAACGTGGAGAAGATGAACAAGAAGAGAGCGAGAAAAGGTTTGCCGCCGGCCAATGTCAGCGAGAAGGCAAGCGTGAATTTAAAGGCGCTTCAGGCACGCGAGGATGCGGAAAGCAAGGCGAAAGAGGACAAGATCTCCCGCAATAAAAAGCAGATGGAGGCGTCTGAAGCATTTTACAATTCCGATCCGAAGCCGGGCAGTCTGGCTTCCAAGGCCAAGATGGTGCAGAAGTACAACGATAAGCACGCGAAAAAATAGAAGGAGGGCGCAGGATGGATATGATTACGGTTACCGCTAAGACAGTCGATGAGGCAGTAACAAAGGCACTGATTGAACTGGAAACCACCAGTGATAAATTAGAGTACGAAGTGGTCGAAAAAGGAAGCGCCGGATTTCTGGGGATCGGCGCGAAACCGGCGATCATCCGTGCTAAGAAAAAAGAGACGCTCGAGGATCGTGCGATCGACTTTTTAAGCCAGGTATTTGATGCGATGAACTTAGATGTGAAGATCGCAGCGGCTTTCAATGAGGAAGAGTGCGAGATGAACATTGACCTCTCCGGCGAGGATATGGGTATTTTGATCGGTAAGAGAGGTCAGACCCTGGATTCTCTCCAGTATCTGGTCAGCCTGGTTGTCAACAAGAAGAGCGAGAATTACGTCCGCGTGAAGCTCGATACCGAGAATTACCGCGAGAGACGGAAAGAGACGCTTGAGACACTGGCAAAGAACATTGCTTACAAGGTAAAGAGAACGAAACGTTCCGTATCTTTGGAGCCGATGAACCCGTATGAGAGACGGATCATTCATGCAGCGCTGCAGAATGACAAGTATGTCACCACCCGCAGCGAGGGCGAGGATCCGTTCCGGCATGTGATTATTTCGCTGAAGCGTGAGGGCAGACGCGAGAGAAGTGACGGGTATGGGAGATATGAGAAGTAAATAAGTGTGACGAAGAAGGTCTGGAGGTATCTAGACCTTCTTTTTTGTGGGGGATCGAGCGCGAGAGGTTTATCGTGAAAACATGAAAAAAGAAATAAATATTAGACTAGATTTGTAAATAAAGATGGGAAAATGCTTCCATATGGTATAGAATAAGAAGATAAAAAGCAAGGAAGGATTTATATATATATGGTATATACAGATACAATCGCCGCGATCGCGACGGCGCTTTCGAGTTCGGGGATTGGGATTATCCGGATTAGCGGTTCGGACGCTGTGGCGGTGGCGGAGCGGATGTTTGAACCGGCGGTGGCGGGGAAGAGGCTTTCAGAGCAGAAAACGTATACGATTCATTATGGATATATTCGGGATGGAGAGGAACGGATCGATGAAGTGCTGCTTCTTTTGATGCGCGGTCCGCACAGTTATACGGCGGAGGACACGGTAGAGATTGACTGTCACGGAGGCGTTCTGGTGATGAAGCGGATTCTGGAGCTGGCGGTAAAATGTGGGGCGCGGCTGGCGGAACCAGGCGAATTTACGAAGCGGGCGTTTTTAAATGGCAGAATTGATCTTTCGCAGGCGGAAGCCGTGATCGATGTGATCCAGTCGAAAAATGAGTATGCGCTGCAGTCTTCGGTCAGCCAGTTGAGCGGTTCAATGTCGCGGAAAGTGCGGGAACTCCGCGAAAAACTAATCTATGAGATCGCCTTTATTGAGTCCGCACTTGATGATCCGGAGCATATTTCCCTGGACGGATACCCGGAGCGCCTTCGGGAGACGCTGCAGCCGATTGAGATGGAACTGGAGGCGTCGATCGGGACGTTTGACAACGGGCGTATCATGACGGAGGGGATCAAAACCGTGATCTTAGGTAAGCCGAATGCAGGAAAATCGTCCCTGATGAATGTACTGCTGGGAGAGGAGCGCGCGATTGTGACAGAGATCGCCGGTACGACACGCGATACGCTGGAGGAAAATATCCGTCTGCGCGGGCTTAGCTTAAATTTGATCGATACGGCGGGCATCCGGGAAACGGAGGATATCGTTGAAAAGATTGGCGTGGAACGGGCGAGAAAGATTGCGGATGAGGCAGATTTGATCTTGTATGTGGTCGATGGATCAAGGGAGCTGGATGAAAATGACCGTCAGATCCTCGATTTGATCCGGGGACGGAAGGTGATCGTCCTCTTAAATAAGACAGATCTGGAACCGGTTCTCACAGAAGAAGCGCTTCGCGAAGCGTGCGGGCAGGAAGTGATTCCGGTATCGGCGAAGGAACAGCAGGGAATTGATCGATTGGAGGAAAAAATTCAGACGATGTTCTTGCAGGGAAACCTGAATTTCAACGATCAGGTCATGCTGACAAACGTCCGTCACAAGACGGCGATGGAGCAGGCGCTGAAAAGCCTGCGTCTGGTCGAGACAAGCATCGACAATGCGATGCCGGAGGATTTTTTCTCGATTGATCTGATGGATGCCTATGAACATCTTGGAACGATCCTTGGGGAATCACTGGAAGAGGATCTGGTAAATGAAATTTTCAGCCATTTTTGTATGGGGAAATAGATCAATTTTTTTGCAAGGTTTCTTTCCTTGTGGTATGATAGGGTGGATCTGAAAACAAGAAAGAATATAAGGCGTTTGATCGAATTGAAATGTGCAGCTGCAGTAAAATCGGCTGCGAAACATACGGCGCATGAGCCGCAGCGTTTATCTCAGTCGAGAAGACTCCCACCTCTTCAGGTGGTGAGTAATAGCAAATTTGTCTCGGTGGAAGCCTTGTCTCCGACTGAGATAAACGCTCCGCGAGGATGCGCAGTGATTCTGTAAAGAATATGTCAGCTTACGCTGACCAGAATCACGCGCCAAGTCTCACGGACGTTCGACTTGAATAGAACGCAGAGATAGAGAGGAAAGAGGAAACATGCCCTGTTTAACAGAAAATTATGATGTAGCGGTCGTCGGGGCGGGACACGCCGGCTGTGAGGCGGCGCTGGCAAGCGCGAGACTGGGACTCGAGACGATCGTGTTTACCGTCAGCGTGGACAGCATCGCCCTGATGCCGTGCAACCCGAATGTCGGCGGAAGCTCGAAGGGCCACTTGGTGCGCGAGCTGGATGCGCTCGGTGGCGAGATGGGAAAAAATATAGATAAAACCTTTATACAGTCCAAGATGCTCAACCAGTCTAAGGGACCGGCGGTGCATTCGCTCCGCGCGCAGGCGGACAAGCAGGAATACACCCGCCAGATGCGCCGTACCATGGAAAATACCGATCACCTGACGATCCGTCAGGGAGAGGTGGCAGAGCTGATCGTGGAAGAAGGTCAGATCAAAGGACTGAAAACGTACTCCGGCGCGACGTATTACTGCAAGGCGGTGGTGCTGGCAACGGGAACGTACCTGAAAGCGAGATGTATCTATGGTGATGTGAGCAATCCGACCGGACCGAATGGTCTGCAGGCGGCAAACCATCTGACAGATTCCCTGAAAAAGCTGGGAATCGAGATGTTCCGTTTCAAGACGGGCACACCGGCGCGTGTTGATAAGCGCAGCATCGATTTTTCTAAGATGGAAGAGCAGTTCGGCGATGAGAGGGTTGTGCCATTTTCTTTTTCCACCGATCCGGAGTCGGTGCAGAAGGAGCAGGTGTCCTGCTGGCTGACCTATACCAATGAGAAAACACATGAGATCATCCGCAACAACCTGGATCGATCGCCCCTCTTTTCGGGCGCGATCGAGGGAACAGGTCCGCGTTACTGTCCATCGATCGAGGATAAGGTGGTAAAATTTCCAGATAAGAACCGTCATCAGGTTTTTGTCGAGCCGGAGGGAATTTATACGAATGAAATGTATCTGGGCGGTATGTCCAGTTCCCTGCCGGAGGATGTGCAGTACGCGATGTACCGTACCGTGCCGGGACTCGAAAATGTAAAAATTGTTCGAAATGCATATGCAATTGAGTACGATTGTATCAATGCACGCCAGTTAAAGGCATCGCTGGAATTTAAGGCGATCCGGGGATTGTTCAGCGGCGGTCAGTTTAACGGAAGCTCCGGTTATGAGGAAGCGGCGGTACAGGGCTTTATGGCGGGTGTCAATGCGGCGCGCGAAGTGCTGGGAAAAGAACCGATCATCCTCGACCGTTCCCAGGCGTATATCGGTGTCTTGATCGACGATCTTGTTACCAAAGAAAACCATGAACCGTACCGGATGATGACGTCGCGTGCGGAATACCGCCTGCTTTTGCGTCAGGACAACGCGGATCTGCGTCTTTCCCCGATCGGGCATGAGATTGGACTGGTCAGTGATGCGATGTATGAGCGTGTTCTCTGGAAAGAAAACATAATCGAGGAAGAGGCAAAGCGTCTGGAGAAGATCAACATTGGCGCTGGAAAAGAAGTGCAGGAATTTTTAGAGCGCCACGGAAGCACCCCGCTCAAGACCGCGGCAACGCTGGCAGAGCTGGTACGCCGTCCGGAGTTAAGCTATGAAGCACTGTCAGAACTGGATCCGAACCGTCCGGAACTTCCGGAAGATGTGATCGAGCAGATCAACATCAACATCAAGTATGACGGCTATATCCGCCGCCAGCTGCAGCAGGTTGCACAGTTCAAGAAGATGGAGAGCCGGAAGCTGGATGAAAACTTCGACTATTCCACGGTCGGAAGCCTGCGCCGTGAGGCAGTACAGAAATTAAATCTCTATAAACCGGCAAATATCGGTCAGGCATCCCGAATCGCGGGCGTGTCACCGGCGGATATTTCGGTGCTGCTGGTACACTTAGAGCAGAGCCGCCATGCGGGACATGGGGAAGAGAAGAAAGAACTGTAAATATAGAAACGAGCGGATTCAGAGTTACTGTACACGGGCAGGCACTTTTGGAACCGAAAGTGCCGTAAGAAAACCTGGTGGCAGGAGGAATTTGCCGTATTTAAATGCGAAGCCACGGCAAATTCCGTTACTGGGCACGTATGCGTGAACAGTAACGATTCAGAGACTGCATGGAAACAGGTAAACGCATTGCAGCAACTCAAAATGTAAGATAGATAAGAACCTGAGAAAAAATAGAACATATCATAAAGGATATATTTATGGCAGAAGAAAATAAAGTAGAAAGCGGTGTGGTTCTGCCTCCGGCAGACTTTACCGGGCAGCTTCAGAAAGAAGCGCAGGAGATGGGCGTCGCGTTAAATGAACACCAGATCAAGCAGTTCTACGATTACTATGAACTGTTGATTCATTGGAATACTATGGTGAATCTGACAGCGATCACGGAACAGAAGGAAGTTGTGACCAAACATTTTTCGGATAGTCTGGCACTTGTGAAAGCGGTGCCGGATCTGGCAGAGAAAGAGTATACGTTGATCGATGTTGGAACGGGAGCTGGATTTCCGGGTATCCCGTTAAAGATTGCATTTCCAAATTTAAAGGTCACGCTTCTCGATTCTTTAAATAAGCGGATCAACTTTCTGAACGAGGTAATTCAGGCATTGGAACTGGAAAAAATTCAGTCGGTTCACGGACGGGCGGAGGATGCGGCACATGATAATGTTTCACGTGAAACATTTGATTTCTGCGTTTCACGCGCGGTGGCAAATCTGTCCACGCTGTCGGAATACTGCCTGCCATTTGTCAAGGTGGGAGGCTGGTTTGTACCGTACAAATCAGGCAAACTGGAGGAAGAGATGAAGACGGGAAAAGGTGCGATCCGCAAGCTGGGCGGCGAGCTGGAGGATGTGATTTCCTTCCACCTTGCCAATGAGGATGAGCGTAACCTGGTCCGGATTCATAAGACAGAGAGGACGGGAAAAAAGTATCCGAGAAAAGCGGGAACGCCGTCGCGGGAGCCGCTGAAATAAAGCAATCAAAAGGTAGATAGAGAAAGACTGTATATGGAACACGTAGGGTATGCAGTCTTTCTTTTTCATATAGGCGGGGTTTAAACAAAAATGTATGACTGAATATTTGTCCTGGAAGATTGTGTTCCAGAAGCCGTATCAGGCATATGACAGAGGAAATCTGGAGAAGCAGGTAGAGGCGATGGCAGAGCTGAAAATAATAGGGAAATTTATAAAATTTGAGTTTTCGTTACAGAATATAGTTTTTTGTGCGAAAGCCGAGGAGATCGAGTGGGAATAATGTAGAATAAAGAGGAGCATTCCGGGGGTTTTGTTTGTATATAGATAGTGCGGCGGGACCTGGATGAAACATTAGGACCGTTCCTATCAAGAAGAAACAAACAAGGCGTACGGAAGGATGATGCTGTGAATATGAAAGATACTGGAAAAATGGTATCTGCATCATGGCATGAGTATGAAAAAGCAATTTTTATGGAGATGTGGGAAAGAGAGAGTAGCTGTTCACGGGTAGGCACTTTTGGAACCGAAAGTGCCGTAAGAAAACGTGGTGGCAGCAGGAATTTGCCGTATTTAAATGCGAAGCCACGGCAAATTCCGTTACTGGGCACGTATGCGTGAACAGTAATAAGCTTCGTCCTATGACGAAAAAACGCTCCGCGGTATGCATACGCATTATCCTTTTTTAAGAAAAAAACATATGGATCGCATCCATCACGGCATCCGGCTGTTCTAACTGCGGCAGATGTTTGGTCTTTGGGATGATAGAGGACTCGATTGCGGAATTATAAATCTTGTAATCCTGAATCGTCGCCTCGATCATCGGTTCCTCGGAACCGCCGATGATGAAGATGCTGTTGTCGATCTTCCTGAGAGCATTGGAAATATTGCACTTGGTATAGCGGCATTCAATACTGGAGAAGATCGCTTTCGGACATTCGCCGAGATGTGCGGCTTCGTGGCTGCGGTCGATCTGAACCGGTTTTACGGTATACGGATTGTAAAAATATTTGGTGCGGAATGCCTCTTCGATCATAGAGCGGCTGCACGCAATGTGGTAAATGAGCGTTCCAGCCAGCGGGAGATCCAGAAGAAGCTTATAAAGCTTGGCATTTTTACCCGGAAGCTGACAACAGTCGGTAAGGCTGCTCGGGTTGATGAGCATGATCTGATCAAACAGTTCTGGAGAGTTGCTGCACGCCATGATAGACAGTGCCGCTGAATCACCGGTGGAGAGAATGTTGGTCCGATGTCCGATCTCAGATTTGATAAAATCACAGATCAGCTGGACAAACAGGTAATTTGTGTAGGTCAGGTTCGGCTTCTCGGAACGTCCGCAGCCGAGAAGGTCGAGCGTGTAGACGGTGTAGGAGTGGCTGAGCTGTTCGCGGATGGATTCCCACTCATAGCCGCTCGATGCAAAGTGCAGATCGTGAATCAACAGAAGCGGTTTGCCGGAACCGCATTTTGTATAGTAGATATTTCCCAGCCGCCATTTGTAGCAGAGAGAATTCTCTTCCCGGGTCAGACCGCGGGAGGTGGCAGAAAATTGAATATATTTATTTAAAAGTGCCAGTGAAACTGCGCCGCCGGCGGACAGCATCAGGCAGGTCATGATCTTGTTTTTTGTGTTCATATAGAAAGCTCCTTTTGAATCGAAAAATTAAACTTGAAAATATCTCATCAAGTAATTCTATTATACCATAAATACTAAATTCAGCTATCGCCTTTGGCTTGGCTTCATTAAGTATTTAGGTATGACTCGCACTAGGATCGAAAATGCATCGCTAAGTGTTCATATATATCATATGAACGTATTCTCACCCGTCCACTCACGAACCCGCGCTATCGCGCTCTACCGCCCTGCTTCGCATGGCTGTTCGTTCCTTAATGGCGCAAGAAAAGAATATGTCTGCTTCGCAGCCGCATTCTTTTCTTCTGCGCTCATTATACCATGACCACTAAATTCGTGAAACACCTCATTAAGTGGTCAGGTATATGTTCTCACTAGACTCGAAAATACCTCGTCAAGTGTTCACATTATATCACGATTCGCATCTTCGATGCTTACCGCTGCTGACGCAGCTATCGTGATCGCCATTCGCCGTTCGCCATAAATCTGCAAGCAGCTTTCTGGCTCACTTGCGCTCATTATATCATATTTTCCTGTATTCCAGTTCAGCTATTTCCAGCGTTTTTTCACAGAATATCTGTTCACAGATGTGTGCCCAAGTAACGGGATTTTGCCGATGCTTCGCATTTCAAATCGGAAAAATCTGCAACCAGAACTGTAGCGTTCGGGATTTTCAGTTTGGAAAATTTCTACCTGTGAACAGTTATAAACATGCCATTTTATGTAAACAAAATTTCATTGAAAATCGATATTAAATTCATTATAATGTTCACGTATCAAAAAATCAATCGATGGGGAAAGAAATGTGCGATATGATAAAGAAGGAAAATAAGTTATGCTTTCAGCATCGTATGGAACGGAAGACAGAGAAATCTTTTCAGTTGTCGGCGGGCAGGCAGCGGCTGCTGGCGGAAACGATACGCGAACTGAAGCAGGAAGGGCGCTTAGACGAGGAGAAGCTGGCGATGCAGCATGGTACGACATCCATTTACCGCCACAGCCTCAATGTTGCCTACACAAGCCTTTGGATGATGGAACGGTGGCAGATTCGCTTGGAACCAAAATCACTTGTGAGAGGGGCACTGCTGCACGATTATTTTTTGTATGACTGGCATCAGAAGGATCCCTCGCACCGCCTGCACGGCTTCCGTCACCCGAAAACAGCGCTTGGAAATGCACAGAGAGATTACCATTTAAATTGGAAGGAAAAAAATATCATCGCACGTCATATGTTTCCGCTGATACCGGTGCCGCCTCAGTGCCGCGAGGCATGGATTGTGTGTCTGGCAGATAAATGGTGTGCTCTGGGGGAGACAGTGGAGCCGATGTTTCACGTGAAACATTTTAAATGAAATTTTTCTAAAAAAGTAGGAAATGAGTTTTAAGTGTGTTATACTATTAGGCAAGACAAGAACGGGAAAAAGCTGGAAATCGCTGTGCGGATGCCTGCGGGAAGGCTTTTTCCTGTCTTTCATGTGAGATAAAACCGAGGAAATGGAAGGAATACGGTATGGGACGAACGATTGCGATTGCAAATCAGAAGGGCGGCGTAGGTAAAACGACAACGGCGATCAACCTGTCGGCATGCCTGGCAGAGGCGGGACAGAGGGTTCTGACGATCGATTTTGATCCGCAGGGAAATGCAACCACTGGTTTGGGATTGGAAAAAGAACAGATTGAAGATACAGTCTATGAGCTGCTTTTGGGCGATTGCACACTGGAGGACTGTCTGATGCGCGATGTTCAGGAAAATCTGGATGTTCTTCCTTCGGATTCGAATCTGGCAGGAGCTGAGATTGAACTTCTGGATGTGGAAAATAAAGAGTCGGTGTTAAACGGTTATCTGGAGACAATCCGCGATCAGTATGATTTTATTATCATCGACTGCCCGCCGTCGCTGAGTCTTTTGACGATCAATGTGCTGGTAGCGGCAGATACGGTGCTGGTGCCAATCCAGTGCGAATATTATGCGCTGGAAGGACTGAGCCAGGTACTTCGGACGATCGGTCTGGTCCGCAAAAAGATGAATCCGTCGCTGGAGCTGGAGGGCGTGGTATTTACCATGTATGATGCGAGAACGAATCTCTCCCTGCAGGTCGTAGAGAATGTAAAACAGAACTTAAATGAGCGGATTTACAAGACGATCATACCGAGAAATGTGCGACTGGCGGAGGCACCGAGCCACGGAATGCCGATCAACCTGTACGACAGCCGCTCGACCGGTGCAGAGAGCTACCGTCTGCTGGCAGCAGAGGTGATCAGCCGGGGAGAAGAGCTGTAGGCAGGAAAATAACGGTGAAGTGAAATTCAGAAAGGATGCCTGCCGGGGGCGTCGGGAGGTTCGTGAGGAGGAAGGAAATGTCAAAGAGAACGGGGCTTGGCAGAGGACTGGGAGCTTTTTTTGGAAATGATTACGAGGATGCAGAAGCGGGAAAAAGCAGCGCAAAGCCATCGGATGAAGCCGGAAAAAAGACTTCCGTTCGTGAGACGGAACAGGAGATAGAGAAAAAGAGCCTGGAAGAACTGGATATGGTGCTTCCGGGATCTAAAAAACAGAAAAAATCGGCGTCTGCCGGAAAGACAGCTGCGAAAACAGTGGGAAAAGGCAACCGCGTGGGAGTTGCAAAGGCATCCGGAAAGACGACGACAGAAGGAAAAACCCGCACAGCCGGGGAGACGGCGGCAAAATCGGAGCCGGTCGTAAAGATCGTCGAGGTGGAAAAAGAGAAATTTCTAAATATTTCGGAGATTGAGCCAAATGTCAGCCAGCCGCGTAAGATGTTTGATGAAGAACAGCTCGGAGAGCTGGCAGAATCCATCCGCCGTTACGGCGTGCTGCAGCCGCTTCTGGTTCAGAAAAAGGGCGATCGTTATGAGCTGATTGCCGGAGAGCGCCGGTGGAGAGCTGCCAAACTGGCAGGATTTCGGGAAGTTCCGGTGATCGTGCGCGAGTATACGAGACAGCAGACGATGGAGATCGCCCTGATCGAGAATGTACAGCGTGCAGATTTAAATCCGATTGAGGAGGCGAAAGCCTACCAGATGCTGATTCAGGAGTTTGGGCTGCGTCAGGAGGACGTGGCAGAGCGCGTAGCGAAGAACCGTGCGACGATCACGAACAGCATGCGTCTTTTGAAACTGGATGAGAGAGTGCAGGAGATGCTGATTCAGGACCGGCTTACCGGAGGTCATGCGAGAGCGCTTCTTTCGCTGGAAGATGGTGAAAAACAGTACCAGTTGGCGCTTAAAACAGTAGAAAATCATTTAAGCGTCCGCGAGGTCGAGCGTTTGGTGAAAGAGCTTTTGAAGCCGAAAAAGGTGAAAAAGAAAGCAGATCCGGAACGCGATATGGAGGTCTTTTTCAAGGATCTGGAAGAGAAGCTGAAAGGGGTTATGGGAACGAAGGTTTCGATCAACCGCAAGGATAAGAATAAAGGCAGAATCGAGATCGAATACTATTCATCAGCGGAACTGGAACGTCTGATTGAGCTTTTGGAGTCATTAAGACAGTAATCACACAAAATTCGTCCCAGGGGACGGATGATGGGAAATGAGGAATGAAAGATGGAGAGCAGTATTTTTAGCGGGATTGGCATCGATCCGGGGATTATCGTGATCGTTCTGGCGATCCTGACACTCATATCATTTATTGCATCCGTCATCTGTTTTTCGCAGTATAGGAAGTTGTATCGCAGATATGATATGTTTATGCGGGGAAAAGATGCGGAGACGCTCGAAGACACGATCATGGAATTGGTGGATGAGACCGAGTATCTGCGGGCAAAGGACGGAGATACAAAACGCCTGGTGGATTCGGTTGTCTCCAAGGCGCAGGCTGGATACCAGAAAACCGGTATTGTCAAGTACAATGCGTTTAAGGGCATGGGCGGCAATCTGAGTTTTGTCATTGCCATGCTGGATGATAACAACACGGGATTTGTGCTGAATTCTGTTCACAGCCGTGAAGGCTGTTACCTGTATCTGAAGGATGTCGTAGAGGGCAAGACCGAGGTGCTTTTAGGAAGTGAGGAGAAGGAAGCACTGGAGCGTGCGCTTGGGTATAAGTAAGGAAAATAAAGGATAGAAATGAGGCGGCTGTATGTGTTGGCAGCAGCTGCGGATTGTAGTTAGAAGGAGTCAATATGCATCGTTTTTTGCGAGCTGCCGGATTTAGTATGTATCAGAAGAAGAAGGACATCCGTGCCCTGCTTCGCTGTCTGGCGAGAGAGGCGGGAACCTCCAGCTGTCTTCAGCTTGACAGGGAGACCGAATTATATGAGATCAAGACAGAAGTTGCGCCGGGGATCGGCGTGGCGATGTATGGGGAGCTGAATGAGCAGGATGAGATGGAGATAGAGTATTATTATCCCTATATCCTGAACGAGGAGGTAACCTCGCGGGCAGAATGTTCCATTCAGCGTCATACGGAGAAGGAAACCTATGCGGGGCTTCTGGATGAGTATAAGGTAGGGCTTTCGCTGATCTTTTATCTCTTGAATCCGATCGAATACAGGGAGTGTTACCGGAAAGAGCGCGAGCGCTTACAGGTGACTTCGGTCAGCCTGGCAGGATTTGCCAATCGGGGCAAGGTGCTTCTTCCGATCAAAAAGACGGCGCTGCAGATTGAAAAAGCCAAAGTGGCGGCGAAAAACCGGGATGAACTTTTGGAAGCGGCAAAAAATGGCGACGAGGATGCGATGGAGTCCTTAACAATCGAGGATCTGGATCTCTATTCGATGGCATCGCGCCGGGCGACGAGAGAGGATATTTATTCGATCGTCGATACAACTTTTATGCCAAGCGGGATCGAGTGCGATCAATATTCGATTTTAGGCGAGATCAAAGAGGTTATATGTAAGAAAAACCGGTTTACCGGCGAGGAAATCTATGATCTCAAGGTGGAATGCAACGATCTGTATTTTCGCGTGGGTATCAATAAGATGGACCTGCTTGGAGAACCGCTTCCGGGACGTCGGTTTAAAGGAAAAATATGGATGATGGGAACGGCTCATTTTGCGTAAATGCCTATAAAAAATCGTCGCTTCCCAAAGTGCCTACCCGTGAACAGTTACACAGAAATTACATACGGAGCAGGCAGGAAGAGAAAATAGTTGCGGAACACATGAAAATGAATTATAATAAAATGCAGTATGAAAATACGATATATGTTTCACGTGAAACATATAAATCTCTGTAGCTCAGTAGGATAGAGCGTTCGCCTCCTAAGGTAGAACCATGGCGGAACCTTTTTGAAGAAAAAGGGTAGCGTTTGAGGATCACTTAAGGAAGCGAAATCTGAAAAATCAGAAGAGATAAGAAAGAGATAATTCATCACGAAAGTGATTGAGTTCATAAAGTTGGTCGCCGTGACCGAAAAGGCTGAAAAAGCCCGAAAATACGGCATTTGTTCCCATAGTTAAATGGATATAACAAGCGCCTCCTAAGCACTAGTTGAGGGTTCGATTCCCCCTGGGAACGTGCATTTTTTGCAGCAATGATCGTAAAAGCTCATTGCTGCTTTTTCTTTTTTCCGGTGCTCGTGAGCACCGAGAGAACACTTAAACGCAAATATCGAGCACCGAAATTTCTTAACGGGCACCAATGCAATAATTCAATCCTGGTACCGAACGGAGATAACTACAGCGTAGGATAAGGATTGGGGTGTCAATGAATGTAAATATGGTTTTCTTGCCTGAACAAAACAGGCCTGACGGATCTATCCGCTCAGATTAGATTAAGAATCTATTCTGGGCGGATTTTTTCGTTACAGATATTTTAGAGGAGGATAGCTTATGGATAAAAAAACGGATGTAAGAGATCCGGATGAAAAAGTTGTTGAGATTGAAATGGAACGGTTAAGAGCATTTTCAAATCATCCATTTAAAGTGATCGGAGACAGTCAGATGATTGAGCTGCAGGACAGCATAAAAAAGTATGGTGTACTGAATCCATTGATTGTTCGTCCAAAGATTGAAGGCTACTACGAAATTATTTCTGGCCACAGAAGAAAATATGCGGCTGAGAAGCTGGGATATAAGAAAATTCCGGTAATCATTTGTATGTTGCAGGATGATGAAGCAGTAGTGATCATGGTCGATTCCAATTTGCAGAGAGAGCAAATTACACCAAGTGAAAAGGCCTATGCCTATAAGATGAAATATGATGCCATCAAAAAAAGGCAGGCAGAAAGAATTGTAGTCAAGTTGACCACAATACAGGAAAGAGGAGTATTGACGTAATCGGAGAACTTTGTGGTGACAGTGCGAAGCAGGTGCAGCGTTATATCAAAATAACAGAATTGATACCGGCATTGTTGGATAAAGTGGATGATGGAACAATGGGATTTACCCCAGCAGTACAGTTGTCCTACTTAAAAAAGAAAGAACAGCAGGAAATAATGAATGCAATTGATTCTACCCAATGCACACCATCACTTTCACAAGCCATCCGGATGAAAAAACTGAGTGAATCCGGATGGCTGACAGAAGCAGAAATAGAAGGGATTCTTGGAGAGGTTAAGCAGAAAGAAACTGATAGGGTGATATTTAAAAATGAGCAGTTATACCGTTTCTTCCCATCAACTTATACATCAGAACAGATGCGAAGAGAGATATTAGAAATATTGAAATCATGGAGAAACAGTAACTGGATTTAAGGAAAGGAGGAACAGAATATGTGTAAGGTCATAGCAGTATCAAATCAAAAAGGTGGAGTTGGAAAGACGGTATCGTGCGTGAATTTAGGAATCGGACTGGCACAGGAAGGGAAAAAGGTTCTTCTGATAGATGCAGATCCGCAGGGCAGTCTCACAATTAGTTTAGGGTATGAGGAACCGGATGAAATGGAGTATTCTCTTGCAACGCTGATGCTAAATATTGTGAATGATGAAAAACTGAACATGGAAAAAACAATCCTTCATCATAAGGAAGGTGTGGATCTGATACCGGCCAATATAGAATTATCAGCGATTGAGGTATCTTTGGTAAACGCAATGAGCAGGGAACTGATTATGAGGTCACTTATTGAGAGATTAAGGGAATTTTATGATTTTATCATTATAGATTGTATGCCATCTCTTGGAATGATGACTATTAACGCTTTGGCTTGTGCAGATTCCGTATTGATCCCTGTGCAGGCAGCATATCTTCCGGTTAAAGGATTGCAACAATTGATTAAAACAATTGGAAGGGTTGGCTTATCCTTCGGGGCACGTACCCGGGCCGGAATGATAGCAGTGTTGTAATGCTGTGCCAGTTCCTCATAGGACTTAATCAGGACAGACTCATATTTGTCACTCTGTTTACGGTTCGTTGCTGTAGGAGCATTGTCTGATACCAGAATCGGCGTAACGCCGCCAAAGAACTCGTACATATGGACATGAGCGGTAGTCCATGACTTTTGTTGTTCATTGATGAACGCTTCGACAAAAGCATACTGGCTGTAGGTCATAACACCAACAAAGATCCATGCTTCGGTAATTTCACCGGTATCCGGATCAATAAGCTTTGCCGGATACCAGCCCAGTCAACCTCGATCTGCTGGCCTGCTTTCCGCGGGATGTGCATGGTAGCACGGCTTTTTTGCTCGTTCTGCTGAATGTAATAACAAAACTGGGAATACATCAAAGCATCATCACCATTCTGACTGCATTCTTCGAGGTATTCTGTCCAAAGGAGCTTCTTGTTGACACCATTTTTGAGCAATTCCTTACGGATGTAGTCGAAGTCAGGCATGATACACTTGATTATAATCCAGATGTTAAGTGTTCTCACCATGAGCACAGCCACGGAGAGGGACATACATGTGGTAAACATGGATGTGGAAACCATAGCTGTCATTAAGAAGAATAGCAAAAAATACAATACGAAAGGATGCGTCAAGGTAATGGGAGAATTATCGTGATACATCCTTTTGTATTATTTGATAAGATGGCAGATTACATTTTCAATAAGGCGGTTAAAAACTGTGAATGCTACATCGATCTCTACATGGATTGAGTATTTTTCTTTTCTTACTTGTAGAAAGTGATGAATGGAAGGTATAATATTGTTAATGATCCAGAGATATTTATTTTGGAAACAGCTTAATCAATTTGGA
>OGWZ01000709.1_pt1 | contig 35293 bp, 34 predicted proteins | sample 1576141 | NCBI WGS metagenome assembly OGWZ01 (sample SAMEA3541512, study PRJEB24748) | human gut metagenome | biome: human gut; feature: human-associated habitat; material: faeces | place: China | collected 2012
CCGCGCCGTTGACCGCAGCGGCATACGCCGCGTCCTCCCGGCAATGCAGCACGATCTCGGGGTTGGCCGTTACGATATACCCGCCGGCGCCGGAGCGCAGCAGCGCGTCGGCACGCTCTTCGGCTTCATCGAGCGTCAGCGCGTCGAACGCGACGCCGAGAATATCTGTCTTCATACCTCGGAAAATACCTTGCCGATCTTTTCGCGGATGAGAAGGTCGGCCGATTCGTCATAGCTCGTAGCGCCCATATTCACGAGCGCGAGCTTGCGGCCTTCGTAATAGCGCAGCAGTCCCGCCGCGGGATACACCGCGAGCGACGTGCCGCCTACGATTAGGACGTCCGCCTTCCGGATAAAGTTCACGGCGTCGGTGATGTCGCGCTCGGCAAGCGGCTCTTCATAGAGCACGACCTCCGGGCGGAGCACGCCGCCGCAGGAGCAGCGCGGCACGCCCTCGCCGGTGTTGACGGCCTCCTCGGGACAGGGCTTGCCGCATCTGGCGCAGCGGCAGCGGTGGATCGAACCGTGCAGCTCAATGACGCGCTTGCTGCCCGCGGCCTGATGCAGCCCGTCAATGTTCTGCGTGATAACGGCGCGCAGCTTCCCTTCCCGCTCCAACTCGGCGAGACGCCGGTGCGCCGCGTTCGGCTGCACCGATTTGTCCGGGATGAGCTTGGCGCGGTAAAAGCGGAAGAATTCTTCCGGGTTTTTCTCGAAAAATGTGTGGCTCAAAATCGTCTCCGGGGGATATTTATATTCCTGCCGGTACAGCCCGTCCGTGCTGCGGAAATCCGGGATGCCGGATTCCGTGGACACGCCCGCGCCGCCGAAAAAGACGATGTTGCCGCTCCCGGCGATCCACTCGCGGAGCACCGCGATATTGTCCTGCATGGAAACACTCCCCCTTTTATTAAGGGTATTATACCAACTTTTTCCGATTTGCGCAACAGAAAACGGGAGACGGCACTTCCGTCTCCCGTTTTATCATAATATCAATATGAAAGGCCTCGCAGAGTTTGCGCTGCGGCGAGCCGATATTTCCTCAAACGGGAGTCCCGCACAGCGGGACTCCCGTTTGAATGTCTTTAGGTATTCGGCCCCATGGTGTAGTTGGGCGCTTCGCGGGTGATGTAGATATCGTGCGGGTGGCTCTCGCGCAGGCCCGCGGCGGTGATGCGCACGAACTGCGCGGTGGTGCGCAGCGTTTCAATGTCGGGCGCGCCGCAGTAGCCCATGCCGGAGCGGAGACCGCCGACCATCTGATACACCGTGTCGGACACCGGTCCGCGGTACGGTACGCGGCCCTCGACGCCCTCGGGGACGAGCTTGGAGTTTTTCTCCTGGAAGTAGCGGTCCTTCGAGCCCTTCGCCATCGCAGCGAGCGAACCCATGCCGCGGTAGACCTTGAACTGACGGCCCTGGAACACCTCGGTATCGCCCGGGGCTTCCTCACACCCGGCGAGCATGGAGCCGAGCATCACGACGCTGCCGCCCGCGGCAAGCGCCTTGACGATATCGCCGGAGTACTTGATGCCGCCGTCGGCGATGATGGGGATGCCGTATTTGTTGGCGATCTCCGCGCTTTCCATCACGGCGGTGATCTGCGGCACGCCGACGCCCGCAACGACGCGCGTCGTGCAGATGGAGCCGGGGCCGATGCCGACCTTGACGCAGTCCGCACCCGCCTGGATGAGCGCTTCCGTGGCGGCGGCGGTGGCGACGTTACCCGCGATGAGCTGCGCGTCGGGGTACTTTGCCTTGATATTCTTCACGGCCTCCATGATGTTGCGGGAGTGGCCGTGGGCGCTGTCGAGCACGAGAGCGTCCGCGCCCGCGTCGAGCAGCGCGCCCGCGCGGTCGAGCACGTCCACCGTGACGCCGATGGCGGCGGCGACGAGCAGACGGCCGCGGCTGTCCTTTGCTGCGTTGGGATACGCCACAGCCTTTTCGATATCCTTGATCGTGATGAGGCCCTTGAGATGGAAATCCTTATCGACGATGGGCAGCTTTTCGATCTTGTGCTGGCGCAGCGTCTCCTTGGCTTCCTCGAGCGTGGTCCCCTCGCGGCCGACGACGAGATTTTCGCTCGTCATGAGCTCGCGGATCTTCCGGTCGGGGTTGGTCTCAAACTTCATATCGCGGTTGGTGATGATGCCGACGAGCTTGCCGGATTCGTCCACGATGGGAACGCCGGAAATGCGGAATTTGGCGCAGAGATTGTCCGCATCGCGCAGCGTGTGCTCCGCGGAAAGGAAGAACGGGTTGGTGATGACGCCGTTCTCGCTGCGCTTGACGAGATCGACCTGCTCGGCCTGCTGCTCGATCGTCATATTTTTATGAATGACGCCGATGCCGCCCTCGCGCGCGATCGCGATCGCCATGCGTGATTCGGTCACGGTGTCCATGGCCGCGCTCATGATGGGGATGCCGAGACGGATCTTCTTCGTGAGATGCGTTTCGAGCTTCACATCGCGCGGAACGACGGAGCTCTCCGCCGGGACGAGCAGCACGTCGTCAAAGGTGAGCCCTTCGCCGACGAAACGGTTGGCATAAGCACTGTTCAAGACCATATCCTCCTGTTTTTTCGATCGTATTCTGCACGTGGCTTTCGGGTATTTTGCCCATCTTAGCGCATCGCGAAAGGGCTGTCAACTCCAAAAAGGGTTTTTGGCAAAAACAAAATCCCCGCTCGGATGAGCGGGGATCTGTGCGATCAAAATTAATAATAGCGCTTGTTCTTGCGGGCGGCCTCGGATTTCTTGCGGCGCTTGACGCTGGGGCTCTGGTAGTACTCCTTCTTACGCAGGTCAGCCAGAACTCCGGCCTTCGCGCAGGAGCGCTTGAAGCGCTTCAGAGCGGCATCCAGAGACTCGTTTTCCTTGACATGGATTTCAGACATTCTATATCCCTCCCTCCGCAGGCGCCGAAACGCTTTGGAAGTTCAAACTTTCGGCTTTTAACGTAGGCATTATAAGCTTTCCGGCGTTTCTTGTCAAGGGCGAGATTGGGAACAAACCGTGAACTTTGCCAAATCGCCGCCCGGTGCAAAAAAACGGATTGCATTCCTCCGACGCTCATGGTATAATTGGCACATGCACCACTCCGGTGTGCCATCCGAAAGAATCTATCGACCAAAAGGAGGCCTCTATGAAAAAAATCACCGCCCTTCTTCTCGCGCTTCTGCTTGCGCTCTCGCTCTGCACCATGGGCGCAGCAGCAGATGAGACCGTCACCATTGTGCTCGAACCGGCCGACGATACGCTCCTCACCGCCGAAGGGCTCGCGCTGTTCTTTGTAGACCGCGCAGCCGTTAAGGAAGAGACGGAGACCTCCGTTTCCTGGTACAAAGAGACGACCGCGAACGGCAAGACCGAACGCGAGCTCATCGAGGAGATGCCGCTCGTCATCCGCCCCGGCAAAGGCGGCACGGAGACGCGCATTTTCGTCGCGGACGGCTATAAGCCGACACAGGCGCTCATCGATGCCGTGGATAAATACGCGCCCGAAAAGGACCCGGACAGCGAGCACGTTTACCGCTGGCACCGCGTATTCAATCAGGACTGCTCGTGGCGCGGCCTGCGCTACGGCACCTGCCGCGACTACTGCGGCATTGAGTTCGATCTCGCCCGCGGCCCGCACACCTACGAGGACGATACATGCACCGTGTGCGGCCGGACGACCGAGGAAGAGCACATCCACACCTTCGGCAGCTGGATACCCCTCGACGACGGCGCGAACCACGCGCGCGGATGTGCGTGCGGCTATTTCGAAACGGCCCCACACCGTTTCGGCCAATACGAAGAAGCCGAATACGGCCACAAAGCTGTCTGTATGGATTGCGGCTATACCGTCAACGAGAACCATCAATTCTCCGAATGGGCGCCTCCCGACCCCACAGGCTGGAGCCGGCGTCACTGCACGATTTGCAATTTCGTGCAGTTTGGCCGTCTGTATGCCTGAACGTATAAAGGCATTTTCTCCTCCGTCCCCGGGAAACCGGGGGCGGATTTTTTGTGCGTTTACATTCGCGGCGGCGTGTGGTAAAATTATTTATTATGGAAGAGAGGGGGCGCGCGGATGCTCGAAAAGCTGAAAGGTCTCTCGCAGAAATACGCGGAGATCGAATACATGCTCTCGCAGAGCGAAGTCTGGGCGGACGCGCAGAAGGCCGCAGCGCTCAGCCGCGAGAAGGCAGAGCTTGCCCCTCTGATGGAGGCCTATGCGCGCTACGAGACCTTCCGGCAGGAAGCCGAGAGCGCGGAAGAGCTTCTCTCCGACCCCGAAATGAAAGACCTTGCGCGCGAAACGCTCAGCGAAGCGCGCTCCGGCATGGAACGCACGGCGGAGGAGCTGAAGATCCTCCTGCTGCCGAAGGACCCGGACGACGGGAAAAACGTCATCGTAGAGATCCGCGGCGGCGTCGGCGGAGAGGAGAGCGCGCTTTTTGCCGCCGACCTCTTCCGGATGTACGAAATGTACGCCGAGCGGAGGGGCTTCTCGGTGGAGATCGTCAACCGCAGCGAGACCGAGCTCGGCGGCATCCGGGAGATCGATTTCATCGTCGGCGGCACGAACGCCTTTTCGCGTTTCCGGTTTGAAAGCGGCGTGCACCGCGTGCAGCGCGTGCCGGAAACGGAGACGCAGGGCCGCATCCACACGAGCACCTGCACCGTGGCGGTGCTGCCGGAGCTGGAAGAAGCTGAATTTCATCTTGACCCCGCCGAGCTGCAGATCGACACGTTCCGCTCCTCCGGCGCGGGCGGGCAGAAGGTCAACAAGACCTCGAGCGCCATCCGCGTGACGCACCTGCCGACCGGCACGGTCGTGGAGTGTCAGGACGAGCGCAGCCAGTATAAAAACAAGGCGCGGGCGCTGAGCGTTCTTGCCTCGCGGCTCGCGCAGGCGGAAAAGGAGAAGCAGGATGCCGCCGTTTCCGCGCAGCGAAGATCGCAGGTCGGTTCCGGCATGCGCAACGAGCGCATCCGCACCTACAATTTCCCGCAGGGGCGCGTGACCGATCACCGCATCGGTCTGACGCTTTATAAGCTCGACGCCGTGATGAACGGCGATCTGGACGAGCTCATCGACGCGCTGCTCACAGCGCGCCGTGCCGAACAGCTCCAAAATTCCGTAAACGGAGGCATGTAAGAGCATGGAAACCCGTGTTTATACCGAGGAGAACGATATCCCCGTCGCCGCGGCGTCGCTGCGGCTCGGCGGTCTCGTGGCCGTGCCGACGGAGACGGTATACGGTCTCTGCGCCAACGGTCTCGACGCCGGGGCGGTCGCGCATCTCTACGAGGTCAAGGGCCGCCCGGAGGTAAAGCCGCTCTCGCTCATGGTGGCGGGCCCGGCGGAGATCGAAAAGTACGCGGAACATATCCCGGCGGCGTTTATTCTCGCCGCGCGGTTCTGGCCCGGCCCGCTCACGCTCGTGCTGGAGGCGAAAAAGGACGTTGTCCCCTCCATCGTGCGCGCGGGCAAGGACACCGTCGGACTGCGCTGCCCGGCGCACCCGCTCACGCTTTCGCTGCTTGAGCGCGCCCGGCTGCCTCTTGCCGGGCCTTCGGCGAACCCCTCCGGGGCTCCCAGCCCTACGACCGCGCAGCAGGTGCTCGCCTACTTTGACGGGCAGATCGAAGGCGTGATCGACGGAGGCGAATGCACGCTCTCACGCGAGTCCACGATCCTCGATCTGACGCAGAAGCCCTTCAAAATTCTGCGCGAGGGCGCGCTGGCAAAGGAAGAGATCGAAAACGCGCTCCTCTCCGGTGTGCGGCTCATCGGCGTGACGGGCGGCTCCGGCAGCGGCAAGACGACCGTAACGCAGTTTCTCGCCGCGCAGGGTGTGCTCGCGCTCGACTGCGATAAAATATACCACGAGCTTCTCGAAACGAACGCGGACATGCTCGCGGAGATCGAGGCGCGCTTCCCCGCTGTTTTCAAAAACGGAAAACTCGACCGGAAGATGCTCGGCGCGATCGTCTTTGCCGTGCCGGAGGCGCTGCGCGATCTCAATGCCATCACGCACCGCTATGTCCGCGAGGACATTTACCGCCGTCTGCGCGAATACGTCTGGCAGGGCGGCACCGTTGCCGTTGTGGACGCCATCGCGCTTTTTGAAAGCGGCATTTCCGAGGACTGCGTGTTCACCGTGGGCGTCACCGCCCCGGACGACGAGCGCTGCGCGCGCATCATGGCGCGCGACGGCATCGACGCGGACTACGCGCTCGCGCGCATTGAGGCGCAGCCGGACGATGAGTATTATGAAATGCGCTGCGATTATCTGCTGCGCAACGACGGCACGCCGGAGGAATTGAAAGCCAAATGCCGGGAGCTTTTCGGCATCGGTTAATAAAAGACAGTATAAAAAAGTACAGAAAGGATAGATGTTTTTATGGAAGAAAAGAATGAACTGGATGCTCTGCGGGAAAAACTCCTTTACAAGCAGAAGCAGGGCTACGATATCATCGATGTGGACGAGCGCATCAAGCTTGAGGAATACGCGACGGCGTATAAGGCATATCTGAACGCCGCGCGCACCGAGCGCGAGGCCGTGAACGAGGCCATCGCGCAGGCCGAAGCGCTCGGCTTTGTGCCGTATGAGCGCGGCATGGTGCTCGAGCCGGGCACAAAAATCTATAAGAGCGTGCGCGGCAAGGCGCTCATGCTCGCCGTTATGGGCCGTGAAACGCTCGACCATGGCGCGAACATCGCCGCGGCGCACGTCGATTCCCCGCGCCTTGACCTCAAGCCCATCCCGCTCTACGAAAAGGACGAGATCTGCCTTCTCAAGACGCATTACTACGGCGGCATCAAGAAATACCAGTGGGTCGCCATCCCGCTGGAAATCCACGGCGTCGTGACGAAGAAGGACGGCGAGACCATTGAGGTCGTCATCGGCAAGGATCCCGAGGACCCGAAGTTCACGATCACCGATCTGCTGCCGCATCTCGCAAAGGACCAGATGGCCAAGCACGGCTCGGATATCATTCCGGGCGAGTATCTGAACCTTCTCGCCGGCAGCGTCCCCTACGCCGGGGAGGGCACCAAGCGCGTGATGCTCGCGGTCATGTCGCTTCTGAACGACCGCTACGACATCACGGAAGAGGACTTCCTCTCTGCCGAGCTGGAGGTCGTGCCGAGCTTTGAAGCGTGCGACATCGGCGTGGACCGCTCGTTCATCGGCGGCTACGGTCAGGACGACCGCGTGTGCGCCTATGCCGAGCTCAAGGCCATTTTCGACACCGAGACGCCGGACCGCACCGCCGTGTGCGTCCTTGCCGACAAGGAAGAGATCGGCTCGATGGGCGTTTCCGGCATGCAGAGCCGCGCGTTTGAAACGTTCATGGCCGACCTCTGCGAGCAGCAGGACGTGCATCTGCGCGACTGCTTTGAGAACAGCTTCTGCGTCAGCGCCGATGTGTGCAACGCCTACGACCCGACGTTCTGGGACGTGAGCGAGTACCCCAACCGCAACGGCGCCCGCGCCAACTACGGCGTCGGCATCTGCAAGTTCACCGGCTCGCGCGGCAAGTCCGGCAGCAACGATGCCTCTGCCGAGGTCGTCGGCAAGCTGCGCAAGATCTTTGCCGACAACGGCGTTGTCTGGCAGATGAGCGAGCTCGGCAAGGTCGATCAGGGCGGCGGCGGAACGGTCGCGCAGTATATGGCCAACCGCAACATCGATACCATCGACGCCGGTACGCCCGTGTTCTCGATGCACGCTCCCTTTGAGACCGTGACAAAGTTCGACTGCTACCAGACCTACAAGGCCATGTGGGCGTTCTATAAGGACAGATAATTTCTCATCATGCTCCCTATTTGCAGAAGTGTCCTCCTTCCGTCCCGGCGCTTTGCGCCGATCCACCTCCCGCAAAGAGGGCGGCTCCCACCAAAAATACCGGCGGCTATCGTTTCCGATAGCCGCCGGTATTTTGTGCTTGATTATTGAATAAGTCCCTGCAGCAGACTGTTGCCGCCGGCACTCTGCGCCTGACCGCTGCTCAGGCAGAAGATCACGTCGTCCACACCGTAGTAGTCCACAAACTTCGTCAGCGGGCGGCTGAAGTATTTGCGGTAGTCCATCACATAGACATACTGATAATGCTGCGTGAGATAATACCCGAACGGATTGCCGTTGGAGTTTTTGACGAGCAGGCACGCGCTGCCGTCGGTGATGTCGTTATTTATGAACGTGCACAGCGGGAAGTCGCCCGTGAGGAAGCACATGTATTTGTCGTTCCCGTGGATCTGGGTAATGAGCGTCTGCTCATAACCGCGGTTGGAGAGCGAGTCGTTGCTTCCCTGGTTGATATAGAGATGCACATCTCCGGGCGGGACATAGCCGTAGACCTGATCGGCCGTGAGCTTGCCGCTCTGGTGGGCCTGATAGTAGAGACTGCCGTAAAACGGCTCCTGCACGATCTCCTCATACTCACTGAGCGGCACCGGCTCAAAGCCTGCCATTTTCGCCCATTCCGCATAGGCGTACCATGCGCCGAGCGCCGTCCAGTGGTGGTCGGTGCGGAAATAGATGTACTCGCCGTTGTGCGGCAGGAGTGAGTTGTAGGTGTCTACGCAGTAGACATTGTCGCCCATTTGGGAATTTACATAGGCGAGGATGTCCTCCTCGCATGCAACGCCGATCGACTCGCGGTACTCACGCGGGAGCATGAGCGTCGTCCCGTGGAGGACGAATACGTCAAAGACGCGGCATTTTCCCTCCAGCAGATCGGCCGCGCGCGTCACATTGGCGGCGTAGGTGTCCGAATAATACTGGCTGAAGGCCGTGTAGGTATAGGCACTGTCGCCGATCTGGATGACGGCGCCGAGCGTTACGAGCTCGTCGTCCGGGTTTTCCCCGCCCCACTCCGGTTCCGGCGTAAGCGTCGGCTCCGGGGTAAGCGTCGGTTCCGGGGTCGGCGTCGGTTCGCTTGCCGGCTTTGCCGGGTCGGCGCTCGTCTCCGGCGCGGGCGTGGACGGAACGGGGATCTTGTCTCCGGCAGAGGCATTGCCGTACACCGTTACGGAGGAGTCGCCGTACAGCGCTTCGAGCCGCTGCGCGGCCATGATCCAGCCGTCACGTCCCGGGAACGTGTCCGAAAACCAGAGACTGATATCGGAAAAATAGCTTCCGTCCGTCACGGCGGAAAGAGAAAACTCCGGAAACGTCTCCAGCGTGCGCTTTTCCTTTGCCGACACCGTCGGGCGCAGCGGCAGTATCCACGCAATGACCGTGAGAATGCCCAGCGCGAGGAAGAACGGCAGCCCCGGCAAACGGGCGCGGCATTTCTGTTTTTCCGCATGGGCGCGCCGGGCGCGGCGGCTCATGATTTCGTGTTCATCGTGCATAGGATCCCTCTCAGAACCGGAAGTATAGGAACGGATTAAAGCTGTTGCCGACAAGGCACGCGGTGCTCAGAAGCAGCAGCAGAACCGGCGCAACGCCATAGGCGGCAACGGAATAGCTTTTCTGCGCAAGTGCGCTCCCCTCTCCGGCGCGCTCCCAGCGCTTCGCAAGATACGAAAACACCGGCGTTGCCGCCGCGGCGCAGAAGATGAGCAGATACATATGGCTCTTTATCTCCGCCGTAACAGTGAAGCTCGTAAAGGCGTTGCCGTTGCCGCAGAACATGCCGCGCACGACCGCCGCGGCGAGCGGGAGCGATGTGAACTTGAAGAGCACCCACCCGAAGAGCACCGCGAGCGGGAGCGTGATGTGGGAAAGGATCGCCGAGACCGCCTTCGGCAGCTTGTCGAGCAGCTTCTGCCAGAACAGCCGGTCGAGCATGAGCAGAACAAAGTAATAAAGCCCCCAGAGCACAAAGTTCCAGCTCGCCCCGTGCCAGAGGCCGGTAAGTGCCCAAACGATGAAGAGATTCAGAAACGCGCGCGCTCTTTCCTTCCGGTTGCCGCCGAGCGGGATGTACACATAGTCGCGGAAAAAGGTGCCGAGCGACATATGCCACCGCCGCCAGAACTCCGTAGCCGTGCGGGATATGTAGGGATAGTTGAAGTTTTCGAGATAGTGCAGCCCGATCATCTGTCCCATGCCGATGGCCATATCGGAATAGGCGGAAAAATCGAAATAGATCTGGAACGCATACGCAATTATGCCGATCCAGAGCGCAAGTGCCGGCGTGTTGGAAAGCGCCGCGAGGTTTTCCGCCAGCTGTGAGGCCGAACCGATGGCGGCGTCCGTGAGCAGAAGCGAATCGGCAAGCGCACCGCAGGCATTTGCGAGCACCGTTTTCTTTGCAAGGCCAACGGCAAAGCGCGTACAGCCGCGCGCACGGTCGGCCGTCTCGTCGCGGCCATCGAAGAGTTCCTTCGCGATGGTCTTGTACCGGACGATGGGACCGGCGATGCACTGGTGGAAGAGCGCGGCGTAGAGCAGCACATGCCAGTATTTATCCTGCGCCTCGGCGTCGCCGCGGTACACATCCACAACATAGCTCAGAAGCTGGAACGTATAGAACGAAATGCCGAGCGGCAGCGCGATGCGCTGCACGAACGCCGGTACGTCCCCGAAGATCGAGCAGACCATGCCCGCGTATTTGAAAAATCCGATCAGGCCGAGATTCACGACGCACGCGAGCGCGACCCAGAGCTTGGCGTTTTTCTCTTCCCTTTGCGCTCTTTGTACACGCAGAGCAAAATACCAGTCAAAAAGCGCCATCGCCATCAGCAGCAGCACATACACCGGCTCGCCCCACGCATAGAAGATCAGCGAGAAAACGAGCAGGCTGATGTTCTTTGCCCGCAGGCTGCGGCAGAGCGCATACACCGCCAGACTCAGCGGCAGAAACGCATAGAGAAATATCAGGCTGGAAAATACCATACGGAAACACCTTTGCGGCAAAATTTCAGAATAGATTATAGGTAAAAATTCCCGTTTTGTCAATTTCCACAAATAAAGAATGTATACAGATGCGTACGGCGCGGCATACTTCTCCGGAGGAGGGTTGCCGCATGGAGGAAAGAGAACAGGAAGCCCTGCGTGAGCTTGGCGCCGCACGGGTCGGAGAGATCCACTGCATCACGATCATCGGGCAGGTCGAAGGACATGTGATGCTGCCGCCGGACACGAAAACGACCAAGTACGAGCACATCATGCCGCTGCTCGCCGCAGTAGAGGAAACGGAGGATATCCGCGCACTGCTCATACTGCTCAACACCGTCGGCGGCGACATTGAAGCGGGGCTCTGCCTTGCCGAGATGATCGCCGGAATGAGCAAGCCGACGGCGAGCGTCGTTCTCGGCGGCGGGCATTCCATCGGCGTGCCGCTCGCGGTGGCGGCAGACCGGTCGTTCATCGTGCCGAGCGCCGCCGTGACGATCCACCCGGTGCGGCTCACAGGCGTTGTGATCGGCGTACCGCAGACGTACGATTATATTTCGCGCATCAGCGATAGGATCGTCCGGTTCATCACCGGCCATTCCCACATCACGCCGGAGAGATTCACCGAGTATATGATGCGCACCGGCGAGCTGACGCAGGACATCGGCAGCGTGCTCGACGGCGAGGAAGCCGTCCGAAGCGGGCTCATCGACCAGCTCGGCGGGCTTTCCGACGCGCTTGAATACCTGCACCGGCGCATAGAAAAAGAGAAGTCAAACTGACTTCTCTTTTCTGCTAATTAAATATAAAATCAACATTACGACGCCGAGACCCAGCAGCGCGCCGGCGGTGTCGATGAGCACGTCCCGCACCTGACTGCCGCGGTGGGAAAATATCTGGAGCGTTTCATCTATCGCGCCGGTCAGCGTGCCGAGACCCCAGGCGGTGAAAAACCGCTTTTTCCCGACGCTCTCCAGTCGGAGAAACAGAAGCGCTGCAAACACCGCATACTCCGTGACGTGCGCCGCCTTGCGGATGAGATGGCTCGTCGGCTGCTCGGCAACGCCGTCGCCGTCCTCGTCCGTCATATAAGTGAAAGCGTCCGGCCCGAGTCCGACCTTTTCCGCCGCGGCGTTCAGGAAGAACAGGATATCGTCGCTGATTTTCCCCGAAAGCTCACGCGAGACAAGTGAGTTGCCCCAGATGAACACGAGCGCGAGAACGATCAAAACCGTCAAAATGCGTTTGCGTTTCATTTCAGATCTGCGGCTTCTTTACGCGGATACGCGCAATGAAGCAGAAGCCTACGATGAAGAGCACGCCGCCCATCACCCACGGCATAATACTCTCGTTCGCGAGACGGACGAGAGATACGAGCGGCACGATGACCGCCGACCAAGTGACCGGCAGACCCTCGAACGAGGTGCGGTTCTCGCTCGTGGTCTCCTGGCGCTTCTGCTCGGTGACGTTAAAATACCCCAGCCGGATGACGGCGCAGAGCGTATAGAACATCGGCACTGCCATGGCGATACCCGTAATGCCCATCGCGTGGCCGATGGCGCTCGGCAGCACACCGAACGACACGAGATCGCACAGCGAATCGATCTGGATGCCGAACACCTCGGCGTCCTTCGTGCGCTTCGTGGCGCGGGCGATTTTCCCGTCGAACATATCGCAGAGGCCGCAGAGTGCAAGGCCGATCACCGCCGGCCAGACCTTCCCGTCTGCCGCGGCGCAGATGCTCCCCACCGCAATGCACAGCTCTATGTATGTCAGAATGACCGATACATTCCAGAATCCAACGAATTTCTTGCTCACTGTCCGTTCTCCGTTTCAAAAAAATATATCTTATCATAAAGCACGCGAAGACATTTTTCAAGAGCGGGATTTGACGCGGCGGACACTCTCTGCTATTCTGTAAGAACACACCATACTGCACCGGAGGTCTTTTTATGACCCGTTGGGAAAATACATCGGTTTACCGCGCTCTCGGCACGCTCTCGGCACTGCCGGTGCGCGCGCTCTCGCGTCTGCCGCTCGAAGCCGGCAAACGGCGCTGCGGTCTTTCGTTTTCACAGTGGTTTCTCCTGCTCGGCATGGGGGCGATGCTCTGCGTGCCGCACGGGGCGTGGAACAATCTCTACGCCGCGCTCTTCGCGCTCGCCGCGCTCTTAGTCTACTGGTTCGGCTGCGCGGCGCGAAAGGATGCGCCGCGAAACATCGGAGACCTCGGCCCCGCCGCGCTCGGCTTTCTTTTAATGACTGTTCTTTGCACGCTCTGGGCGGGAAACAAAGCGGGCAATCTCCGCGTGGCGCTCTTTTTCTGGACGGGCTTTCTGCTCGCGTATCTCACGGCGGCGCAGTTTCGCACACGGACCGAGCGGCGCGCCGCGGCGTCGGCCCTATACATCACGCTGCTCGCCGTTTCGCTCTACGGGCTGTGGAACTATGTCACCGGCGCGGAGGCCTCGGACGTGCCGATCGACGGCGAGATGTACCGGCGGCTCGGCGCGACGCTCGAGCACGGCATCAACTGCGGCGAATTTCTCGCCATGGCGCTGCCCATCGCGCTCGTCTGGGTGCTGACTGCCCCGACGAAGGCACGGCGCATCGCGCTCACCGTCCCGCTTCTTCTCCCCTGCGCGGCGATTTTGCTCACATACGCCCGCACCGGTTGGATCATGCTCGCGCTCGCGCTTGTGCTGCTGCTCTGGTACAAAAAGAAGATTTTGCTGCTTCCGGCGGCGGCGCTCGGCATCGGCGCTCTGTTTCTTCTGCCGGAGAGCCTGCAGGCGCGGTTCTTGTCGATGCTCGATTTCTCCAACGCTTCGGCGTCCGGACGGTTTGTGCTCTGGAGCGAGTGTCTGGCCGTGTGGAAGGATCACTGGCTGCTCGGCATCGGGCTGGGGCCGGAGAATTTCTCCGCGGCTTACGCCCCCTATGCTACCGGTCTTCTCGATTTTCAGCCGCCGCACTCCAATATGCTGTATCTTGAAATGTTCCTCTCGACCGGCATAGTCGGCGGACTTTTGTTCTGCGGCTTTTTCTTCGGCATTTTCGTGCGGCTGCGCCGCGCGGTGCGCGCCAGGCCCGAAAAGCGGGACCGTTGGGAAACGCAGGCCCTCATCGCCGCGCTCGCCGGAGCCGCGCTCGGCGGCATTCCGGAGTATATCTGGTTTTACCCGCGCATTCTCTTTTTCTGGTGCGCCCTCTTCGGCATGGCGCTCGCCGTTTCGGACGACAACTAACAGCTAAGACCACCGGTGTAAACGGCGGTTCTCTTAGAGCAAGCGGCGTGACGGAAACCGTCACGCCGCTTCAGCCTGTCGAAAACGCCTCGCAGAGTTTGCGCCCGCAGGCGCAAATAAAGTTCAAAGCATTTTTGCCGGCGGCGTGTACGTCGGAAAAAATACATTTCGGCTCGCAAACGTGCGAGCGTAAGCGAGTGCGCTGCGGCGAGCCGCAGCCTTTTCAAACGAGAGCCCAACGAAGTGGGTCTCGTTTGAGAGCTTGTCAAAAATACTTTTTTGACAAGCTCAAGCGGCGTGACGGAAACCGTCACGCCGCTTGTCTGCGTTATGCGTATATCAGCTGAATTTGATCTTTGTATTCTCGCCCATGGTGACCGATTCGGGATAGAGCGGCAGGAACACATAGCCCGCGTCCTGCAGCTGCTTGACAGCGCCCGGGAACGCGATGAGCGTGTTGGCGTTCCAGTCGTGGCTGAGCAGGACCGCAATGTCGAGCTGCTTTACCTGCCAGACGGCCATGCTCTGGATCTCATCGGCGGTCTTTCCGGCGACGCCGTTATCGAACACGTCGCACGACCATTCGATCCACTCGTAGCCCGCTTCCTTGACGGCCTCGGTCGGGTCGGTGCCGAGCAGCGCCTTGGCCCACGCCGAGCCGCCGGGGTAGCGGAAGATCTCCGTATGGAAGCCGGTGCATTCGTATACCCACTCGTCCTGTTTTTGGATCATTTCGATCAGGCCCTCGGTCTTCTGGTAGAGATTGCCCATGGCAGCGAACTGGTGGGAATATGTATGGTTGGCGACCGCGTGGCCTTCGGCAAACTCGCGGCGAAGCATTTCGGGCTCGTCCTCGGATTCGTTCGCCTCGTGCGAGGTGAAGAACGTCACATGGACGCCCAGCTCCTTGGCTTTGTCGAGCACCTGCGTGGTGAGGCGCGTGGGGCCGTCGTCAAATGTCCAGTAGCAGATCTTGATATCCGTTTCGCCGGCCTGCACCTTTTCCTCCAGCTCGCGGATCTTGGAAGCATACTCGCGCCGCTTGGCAAGCGTCTCTTCCACGATGTTATCGAGCCGCTCGTTCTCGGCGCGAAGCTCTTCGAGCTGCGCGGTCTTATCCTCGTTATCGGAGAGCGCCGCGGCAAGCTCGGAAGCGAGCGTCTTGCCCTCGTCGCCGCCCTGCGAAATGTCCTCGCGCAGCGCGTCCTGCTGCGCCTTCATATCCTCGCTGAGCTTGTCGGTGCTTTCATCGACGAGCTGCGCCTGCGCGCGAAGGTCGGCGGCGCTGGATTCGTATTCCGCGATCGGCACGGCGCGATACTGGAAAAAGGCAAACACGCCGAATCCCACCGCGACGAGCGCGAGGCCAAGCAGAACATAGTTAATTACCTTTAAGGTATTCTTCAACCTGATCCACTCCCTTCTGCATTTCCTCGTAGACGGAATTGTAGTACGCGGTGTCCTCGTCCGCGAGCTTCGTTTCGACTTCCTTTTCCATTGCCGTGATCGATTCATCGAGCGCGGCGTTGTCGGCTTTGAGCGCGTCGATCTTTTCCTGCGTTTCGCCAAAGATCTCCTGCTCCGCCGCCGTCCATGCGGCGGCACCGGTCTCGGTCTCGGGATCGACGGCGTCGTGCCGCGTCTGTGCCGCGGCGAGCGTCTCCTGCGCCGAGGCAACGGCGCTCTCACCGTCGGCACGGAGAGCCACCGCCTGCTTCAGAAAGTAGACGCCGCACACGACGCCGATGACAAGGATCACCGACAGCAGCACGGTCATTACGGTGCGTTTCATCGTTTGCAATCACTCTTTTCTTTTTTATACCTTTTTTCAGCCGCAGCGCGGCTGGTTTACCCTTTTTGATAAAGCGCGAGCAGCTCTTCCGTCTGGCGCGTGAGGTCAAACTCCGTCACGGCGCGGCGGCGTGCGTTTTCGCCGCAGGCGCGGCGGTACATCCCGTCCGTCATGAGCCGGTGCAGCGCATCGCACAGAGCGCTCGCGTCGCCGGGCGGCACGCATTCCCCGCAGCCGTCAGCGAGATCCGCGCCCGCGCCGACGTCCGTCATAACAAGCGGCAGACCGCATTCCATCGCTTCGAGCGCGGCAAAGCTCATGGCCTCGTTATACAGCGCGCTGCTCACGTAGACGTCCGAGGAACACATCAGCGCTTCGGCGTCCGTGCGGTAGCCCGCGCGGATGACGTTTTCGTCAAGGCCCTTCTCACGGATGCCTTCGCCCACGGCGTCAAAAAGCTCTCCGTCGCCCGCGATGAGACAAGCAAACGGAACGTCCGTGCGCTCCTTGAGCTGCGCAAGCGCGTCCAGCAGGAAGAAAAGCCCCTTTTCCGGCGCATAGCGCGCCATGGTGAGAAAAACGAAGCAGCCTTCCGGCAGCGAGAACTCCGTCCGGATGACGTTTCGCCGCGGCGGCAGGGGCTTCGGCGCAACGCCGTTGAAGATCACGCAGACCCTCTCTTCTTTGACGCCGTTTTCGCGCAGAAGGTTCGCCCCCTGCGTACAAACCGCGATGCACGCGGCATCGTGCGGTGTGATACGCCGGTTGACGGCTCGCCAGAGGAAGCTCTGGCGCACCGTAAGATGGCTCGTGAACACGACGCGCGTCTCCCGCCGCCAGAGGCGCGAGAGCACGGCGATCACATTTTCCCGCGGGTACTGCGCGTGGATAACGTCGATGCCGTTTTCCGCGCACAGCCGGGCAATGCTCTTCGCCGCGGCGAGCGCGTGCGCGGCGCGCAGGTCGAGCCGGAACACGCCGCAGCCGAGAGCCTTTGCCTTTTCCGCGAGCTCTCCGCCGTCCATGTAGGCAAGGAAGCAGCGGTGTCCCTGCGCGGAATACGTCCGCATTAGGTTTTCGACGTACTTTTCCGTACCCGCCTTTCCGGCGTAGCTGATGAGATAGAGAATGTTCAATTTTTTAATAGAAGAGCTTCGCGATCGGGCTGTCGGCGTCGAGGATCAGCGTCTTTTCCGCACCGGTCATGGACGCCTGCAGCGCGTCGAGCGCGATCATAAACGTATAGAACTCGGCTTCCTCCGGCGAGTCGTACACCTCGGAGAGAATGCGCATATACTCCGCGTCGCCCTCGGCGCGCACCGTGGCGGCGGTCGCATCGGCGTTGGCGAGGAGGATCTGCACCTGCTTGTCGGCCTCGTTGCGGATCTCCTTGGCGCGGCTCTCGCCCTCGGCAAGATAGCCCGCGGCAATGTTGTTGCGCTCGGAGATCATGCGGCTGAACACAGCGGATTTGTTATCGTCCGGAAGGTCGATCTTCTTCGTCTCCACGGCGATGAGCTCAATGCCGTAGCGGTCGAAGGAATCGCCGATCGTCGCCATAACGGTGCGCACGAGCGTGCCGTCGCGCCCGGAGATGATCTCCGCCTGCGTCATGGACGAGAGCACGGTTTTGAGCGCGTTATACACGTTCGCGTTGATGCGCCCCTCGGCATTGGATACGCTGCCGGAGAGCGTTTCGATGAAGAGGCGCGGGTCCTCGATGCGCCAGATGGCAAAGCAGTCGGCAATAAGGGTCGTCTTATCCGCGGAGATCATATCGCTCACGGGCAGGTCATAGAGCAGCACCGTATTGGGGAGCGTGCTCATCTCCTGCACAAAGGGGATCTTGAAATACAGTCCCGGCTCGCTCTTTACATCAACGACCGCGCCGAACTGACGCACGACGCCGTATTCGTTCGGCTGTACGACGTACAAGCTGCTCAAAAGCAGCACGAGGATCACAACGGCGAGCACCGCGATAACGATCGTCCGGCCGACGTGGGCGGGACGGCGGGTGTTATTATTTTCCATAATTACGGCTCCTCCCCTGTCGTGGTCGTTGTGTTCGTGCCGGTGAAGCTCTCGAGCGGGAGAACGGTCTGCAGCGTGCTGCCGTCCCTGCCGGTGATAACGATCTTCATATCCGGGAACACCTTGGCGATCATTTCATAGAACAGGCGCTGGCGCGTGATCTCCGGATACTTGGAGTATTCGGCGTACAGCTCCGTGAAGCGCGAGGCCTGACCCTCGGCCTCGGCGATGCGGGATTCCTTGTAGGCCTCGGCCTGCTGCAGAATTTCGTCCGCGTTCGCCTTGGCGGCGGGCAGCTGCTCGTTGGCGTACTTGTTCGCATTGTTGATGGCGGTCTCCGCCTCCTGCTTGGAGGTCTCCACCGCCTTGAACGCCTGCTGCACCTCGAGCGTGGGGGGCTCGGCGTCCTGCAGGGCGATGTTCACGAGCACGAGACCGATATCCTCCTGCTCGAGACGGGTGCTGATCTTGTCGCGGATGACGCCCTGGATCTCCGCCTTGCCGGTCGTGATGATATCGTCCACGCCGTAAAGGCCGATCGTATCGCGGATGTAGCTCTGGCAGAGCATTTTCAAAATGGCTTCCGGCTCTTCGCTGTTATAAAGGTACTTCACCGGGTCGTCCACGCGGTATTCCACATAGAAATCCACGTTGACGAAGTTGAAGTCCACGCTGATCATGAGCGATTCGTCCTCGTTGTTCACGTTCGTGCGCAGATCGTAGCCGAGAGCAAAGCCCTGCGTCGCCTTGCTGACGATGGTTTTCTGCTGGATGATGGGGATCTTGAACTTGAGGCCGGACGTGCTCACGACGGACGGCTTGCCGAATGTGGTGATAACGGCGTATTCGTCCTCCTGCAGCTGGTACACCGAGCCGAAGCCCAGCGCGCCGACGAGCACGAGCACCGCCGCGGCCGTCACGATCGTGCGCGGCAGGGTCTTTTTCCCGTCGCCGCCGTCCTTTTTGCGCGTGGTGCCGAGCACAATGAGCACGGCCGCCGCCGCAAGGACGAGGATGAGTGTGATAAGGCTCATGGGATTCTCCTTTCTTTATGCGGCGGAAAACGTCTACTCCGCCGTATAACAGCATAGCACAGCGCACACCGTTTGTCCAGAAAAGCCGCGTTCAAAGCTCGAGCGCGAACCACTCTCTGCCGGTCTCCCGGAAGCCGAGCGAGAGGAACATATTCCGGCTCTGCGTGTTGAACGAATAGATGTTCGCCGTCACGCGCTCCATGCCCTTTTCGCGGGCAAGATCGAGCATGGCGCGGATACACCGGCGGCCGATGTGCCGGTTCTGGTATTGCCTGCAGATCACGATGGCGAGCTCGCCGCTATTTCGCAGCGACACGTCGCCCACCAGAACGCCGCGGTACGATATATAATAGCATGCCCCGTGTGTGCTCAGATACGTATACATGGCGTTGAGCCGCTCGCTCGTATAAACATGGTCGATATTATCGACCTGGCGGCACACGTCCGGATCCTGATACCACGGAAGCGCCGTTTCCTCATTCGGGTAATACGGCACAAGTGAAATCTCTTCGTCCACGACGCGCACACGGCTGGGATCGGCCATTTCTCTCTTCCTTTCTCTACGCAAACCGGCCGTATGCGCAGATCGCGCGCATACGGCATGGTTTTTATCTTTTTACTTTCCGCACCGGGCGGGTGATGCTGCGGATGAGGAGCGTACCGAGCACCGCCGCGCCGATGAAGAGCACGGCGGCGGCGACGGCGAGCACCGTAACCGTCCAGCGGAGGTTTTCGATCTCCGCATCCGAAGCATCCGGCGTCTCCGGCGCAGGCGAGGGCGTCGGCTCCGCGGTCGGCGAGGGCGACGGTGTTGCCGCCTCCGGCACGGTGATAAGGCCGTAGCGCTGCATCGTTTCCTCGCGCGTATCGTAGATATAAAGTCCCGGCTCGCCGCCCTCGGGCCGCGCGTAGAACACAACGTACTCTCCCCCGTCCTCCGGCAGATACGTCCGGCACACGCTGCCGAGCAGCGCATATTCGCCGAGAACGCAGCCCTCCGGCGGCCGGACGGAGAGCATCGCGGCGTCGAGGATCGTGTACGTTCTCCCCTCCGCGGTGAAGATCGTCCGACCGGCAGCAGGCGTCGCCTCCGGGATCTCCGGCTCAGTCGTATCGACATGGTTGTCGCTTGTCGGCTGCGCGGCGGTGTCCTGCGTCTGCCGCGTGACGGCGAGCGTATACACCCTCTGCGCGCCGTTCCCGGCGGTGACGGTTACGGTCACATAGTTCAGCCCGACGGAGAGCGAGCCGTTCCCGCTCACGGCGGTGGTGGCCGAAGCGTCGTTCTTCACGGCGCTCACGGCGAGCCACGTCGTTTCATACGGCACCGTCACGGCGTAGTTCGTCACATTGGCGGAAAATGCCGGGGAGAGCGTGCCGGGATCGATGTAGAGCGCGGAGAGCGTGCAGTCGGAAGAGGCCGACGTGATCGTCACCGATGCGCTGTGGGAAGCGTACTCCACGCTCACCGCGTCGCCCCCGGCGTTGCTCGCGCTGCACGCCGTCGGGCGGAGCGCCGTTGTGCCGATGGCGCGGGCCGTGAAGCTCAGGTTGAGAGAGAATTTCCCCTCGCCGCTGCCGCTGTAGTCCACGATGCGCAAACTCCCGCCGTTATCCTGCACCGCCGCGTTGCCGAGCCCGCCCGATGCGCCGGTGTAGGTAAGATAGTCCGTGTCGTACACGAGCGTCAGATCGATGCCCGCAACGGCGGAGGTCGTATACATGTTCACCGTGACGGTGTTTCCGACAACGACGCTCGGATCGGAGAACATCACGTCCGTGTCCGCCGCCCTGGCGCTCACCGTGAGCCACGGCAGCAGCGCCGCGGCGACGAGCAGCGCGAGGATCGGTTTTCTTTGTTTCATCGGCAAGCCCTCCTTACGGCGTGATCGTCGCCGTGCCGAGCAGATGGTTTCGTATGCGGATAAGATCGTTGATCGCCGCCGTGCCGCTGCGGTCCACGTCCGCCGCGGCCAGACTCAGCCCGGTCAGCTCGCCGGTGCCGAGAAGGTGGTTGCGCAGCTTGATGAGATCGCTGATGGTGACGGCGCCGTCGCCGTTGATGTCGCCCGCGACGACGACGTACCCGGAAGCGAACACCGCTTCCGCGCCGTCGAGTTCATACGTGATCTTCACAAAATCGCCGGTACGCATCGGCGCGTCCGGCGCCTTGGCAGCGCCCGTGGCGTCCGTCACGGTGAGCGTTCCGCCGCTCACGCCGAGCGACGAAGTAAACGCGGCAAGCGCCGTACCGGGCGCGACGCCCGAAACACGCCCGTCCGCGCTGAAAGCGTAGGGGCCGGTGATCGTCACCGGCGCGTCCGGCGCGCGGCGGTGGACGGAGAGCGTGTATGTTTCCGATGCGCCCGATTCCGCCGTCACGGTGAGCGTGACGGTGTTCACGCCGACATTGAGCGCATATTCGCCCGTCCCGGCGACGCTCGCCGCGGCATTGAGCGGCGAGGCCGTTACGGTGATGCGCTCGGTCTCGTTCGGAACGATGACGGTATATTCCCGGATATCCCGCCGGAACTCCGGCGAAAGCGCGCCAGCGCTCACTGTAAGTGAGGAAAGTTTCGTGTTCGGCGAGCCGTCGCCCGTCGGAGCGGGCACCGCAGACTCCGGCATGTTGAGATACACCGGAATATTGAACGTGAGTTTGGATGCGCGCATCTCCTCGCTGTAGGCATAGGAGAGCAGCCGCCCCTCGCTCGCCGCGCCCGCAACGTTCGTCATGTACTGGTTCCAGTACATGTTCTCGCCCTGCACGTTGAAGCGCTTGAGATAGAGCGTATTCTGTCCCGCGGCAACATAGTTCGCGGCATAGAAGGCCGCGCCGCCGCGGATGGCTTTATATAGGCTGTTCCACGGCCGCCCCCACGAGGTGCCGCTCCCGTTATGGCCGCCGCTGGCGTACCACAATCCGCGCTCCACGGCGGAATACTCCGCGGTCTTGTAAGCGCCGATGTTGAAGGCGTTATAGTACCCCGGAAAGCGGCGGTTCGTGCCGCTGATGCTCTCGCTCGCGCCGTTCGTGCCCATCTCCTGCAGCATCATCGCCGCAAGAATGTACGGGCTGACGCCGCAGTCCGCTCCGGCGGTATAGAGCGTTTCGGCGTAGGTGTTCACGCCGTTGGAAGTGTCGAGGTCGGTATCGTATGTCGTGTCCGCGAGGAACGTGCCGGACACGAGCACCGCGAGACTCTCGCGCGTCTGTGACGCCGCGTCGTACCCCTGATAAAGAAACTGGAACACGGCGCTGCTGTCAAGGAAATTGCGCGGGTCCATGTAGTGCGCGATGATCTCGCGCGACGCGGCAACCCAGCCGCCGCTGTCGAGCTCGATCCATGTGTTGTCCGTCCAGTTGAACGCGCCCTCCTGCGTGGATTTCCACGAGGACGGGGCGCTGCCCCACACAAGGCTTTTGCCGAGGACGTTTTCCTCGTTCACGGCGGTGTTCCAATCGACATTCGTGAAGAACGGCCGGAACTCCCACGCCGGGTACCGGCTGTGGAGCTGCCAGAGACCTTCCAAATAGCTCTCCGGAAAGCCGAGCGCACGGAGCTGCGTGAGATAGGCATCGCGGTCATTCGCCGCGGTGGGCTCCGGTTCGGATACCGGCGTTTCCTCCGGCGTCGGGGTCGTCTCCGGCTCTGAGAGCGTCACGCTCTCCGCCGGGACGTAGCCGGTCTCGCCGCCGGGCTTTTGTATGTAATACCAGAGCGTGCCGTTCGCGTCCGTCTCCTCGCTGAGGATCGAAACGGCGCTCCCGTCCGGCACCTCCCCCGCGGCCTCGCCGCCGGGCGACGCGAGCAGAAGGAGGATGCCCGTCGGGGCGCTCACCGTGCCGGTCCTCGTATCCGCTGCCAGCGCGGACGGCATCGCCGCGGCGAGCAGCAGCACGGCCAATATAAGCGCCGCGGCGCGGCGCAGAAAGCGGCGATTTTTCGGCAAGTCCTTCCCTCCTCTCGGTCGCGATTTAAAATGTTACAATTTGTAACTGTATCCTACCATCCCGCCCCCTCTCCGTCAACCGCCAGTTTTTGCCGGCGCGAAAAGCGCCCCGAAAGGCAGGACCTTTCGGGGGCGCCGGATGTTTATATGTTATTTTTCAAGACTGATCCATATCGCAGGGCGAACGCCGCACTTGTCGTACTCGACAATTGCGCCGCTGACGATGTCACCGGCGCTCTCGCTGTCGCCATCCCTGTAGATTATGGCAGCTCTGTTATGCGCGTCACCGGGCGACCGCAGCCACCAGAAACAGGTAGCCGAGCCATCTTTATAGTGTATTATGCCATCCCCTGTATATGCGCCGTTTGCTTCTGCATAGGCCGTCGGCACACACTTTCTCGCTTCGTCGCTGTCAAAGTATTTATTTGCTTCCGCGATACTGAGAAGAAAGACCTTATCCTGTGTGGCGTTGCCGGGATCTGTGTCAAAATCGGGATTCCCGTCCGCAGATACCGACACCATGGGGATCATTGCCCTTTCTCCGTCCGAAAATGCCGCACGGAAAAAATTCTCATTCAGCCAATGGCGCAGCGTGCAGATTTCCCATGTTACATCTGTAGAAATTATGTTATACGGTCGGCAATCCAGCGCTTTATCGCTGATAACTAAGATTCTGCTTCCTTCATTCGCAAGTACAATCCATTTAATTTTTTCTTTGCCGTTGGAAGTGTCGTTGTCCTGCTCATAGGAACCGAAGGAAACAATATCGCCAACAGATACCCTCGAAAGAAGTATTTGATAGTACTGCGGCTTGATGCTCTCCCGTTTTTCCTCGCTGTCTTCGTAGTTCAGTCCATCCAAAAGCGTATACGCTGCTTCGTAGTCCTGCGCGTTTATGTACGCCATCGCCCGATCGTATTTATTTGCCGCAACCGCCTCATTATTTCCAATATTTCTCAGCAGCGTATAGGCATCATCGTAATCACCAGCATCAATCAGCTTCATCGCCCGATCATATTTGCTCTCCGCAATCACTTCGTTTTCCCCAATATTTCCTAGCAGCGTATAAGCATCATCGTAATCACCGGAATTGAGTAACTTTATCGCCCGATCGTATTTGTTCCGCTTGATCTCCTCGGGTTTGCCGAGCTCTTCCAGAATCGAGTAAGCGGCAGGATAGTCCCCCGCTTCGATCAGTGCCAGCGCTTCTTTATGCTTTTGGTTGGGCACGATCACCGTTGTTATCAGGATCACTGCTGCCGCGCAGACCGCCGCCGCGGGCAGCGCAATGGCAAGTGTCTTCTTTGTTTTTCTCCGGCGCTCTGCCTGCCGCTCTTTTTCCCGACGGCAAAGCTCCTCCGCTTTTTTCGCCTCCGCTTCCTTGTAGGCCGCGAGATGCTCGCGTAGGACGGTCTCGTCCAGCGCGGCGAGCTGCGCATCCAGCGAAAGGCCGCAGCGATGGCAGACCTTTTCTTCCGCACTGTTGAGCGCGCCGCAGGCGCAGCTCCACAGACTGCCGCATCGCTGCGGCAGCATCTGCGCGCACGCCGCCGTATCGCGCCGGTACTGCTCCGCCAGTTCCTGAGAAAGCGCCTCCTCCAGCGTCGTGCGCTCCGGCAGCGGCGACCACACGGCGGAAGGGTCGGCCTCCCAGCTCGTGCCGTCAGCAAACACCACGCGCGTGCAGCGCACCGAGGCGCGGCGGGTATTCGCGTCCGGCAGCACGATAGCCTGATGCTGACCAAACGGCTCGTCCCGCGGCACGGACAGGTCGAGATACTGATACTCGGCCACACCCTCGAGCGGCGCGCCGGACACGTCAAAAGCATCCACCGCAACCATGACTGCACGGATCGGCTTTGCCGAAACGCTCCGCATTTTTAGCTGCACCAGCACCGCGCCCGTCCGGCTGTCCTTCAGCAGCGCGCCCGCCTCGAGAAGCACGGGGCTTCCCGCCGTATACTGGTTTTCCGGAAGCCGGTAAAGGCTCGTGTATCTCTCCATAATGCCGCCCTCAGAGTTCCGGCAAGTCGCCGAACGTCTCCGCCGGAGCAGAGCTTTTCGCCGCGCCATGCTCCGTGCGCTGCCGCAGCGCGGAAACATCCTCAACGAGCTGGCCGAAGCCGTACAGCGGCCACGACGCCGCAAACAGAACGGCCCCAGTTAGCAGCGGGATCATCCCCGTCCAGAACCCTTTCTCCCCCGCCCAGAACGCGAATGCAATGATGAACCCGGCAATAAAATCGATCCAACCGAGGACCGCCGCGAGCGCTTTGATTTTTCCTCCGACATTGTCAAACATGGTCGTCCCTCCAGTTAATATTTTGTGATATGGCTTTTTAATCCCTGCTTTTCCTGATTATATATCTTTATTTTCCTCACGTCAACAAAACATTTCCTGTGGTTCCCCATATCATCACTTCCGAAGATTTATACTATTTACCGCACAGGAGGTGGCGATATGGATTATATGGAGTGGTTTCCCCGGCGCGTCGCGGAGCTGCGCAGCCAAAAGGGCGTTTCCGCCCGTGATATGAGTCTTTCGCTTGGGCAGAGCGAAAGCTACATCAACAAGATCGAAAACAAACATACGCTGCCGTCCATGACAGGCTTTTTCTACATCTGTGAATACTTCGGCATCACGCCGGACAAATTCTTCAATACGGATTCCGCTTCCCCGTTTCAGTCTGCCTCGCTGCTGGCGGAATTTGAAAAGCTGCGCTCCGATCACGCCGAGCACATTTTGCAGTTGATGAGGGACCTGAATCAAAAATAAACAATATACAAAATCGCCTCTTCGGAAGAACATCCGAAGAGGCGATTTATTCGTATTGCGTATGTCAGCCGCCGAGGTAGGCCTTCTGCACCTGCTCGCTCTTTGCGAGCTCCTCGCCGGTGCCGGAGAGGGATACCTTGCCGTTTTCGAGCACGTACGCGCGGTCGGCGATGGAGAGCGCCATCTGCGCGTTCTGCTCAACGAGCAGGATCGTCGTTCCTGCCTTGTGCAGCGACTGGATGATATCGAACACCTGCTCCACAAGGATGGGCGCAAGACCCATGGAGGGCTCGTCGAGCATCATGAGCTTCGGCGCGCTCATCAGCGCGCGGCCCATGGCGAGCATCTGCTGTTCGCCGCCGGAGAGCGTTCCGGCGACCTGACGGCGCCGTTCCTTCAGGCGCGGGAACAGCTCGTACACCTTTTCGAGCCCCGGCTCGACGGTGGAGTTGGCGCGGGTGAACGCGCCCATTTCAAGGTTTTCCTCCACGGTCATCTGCGCGAACACACGCCGTCCCTCCGGGACGAGCGCCAGACCGTCCTTGACGATCAGGTGGGGGGCCTTGTGCGCAATGCTCTCGCCCTGAAAAACGATGTCGCCGCCGCGGCTGCGGAGAAGTCCCGCAATGGTGTCGAGCGTCGTCGTCTTGCCCGCGCCGTTCGCGCCGATGAGCGTTACGATCTCGCCCTCGTTGACCTCGAAGGAGACGCCCTTGATGGCGTGGATCGCGCCGTAATACACTTGAATGTCCTTGACTTCGAGAAGCATGCGTCAGCCCTCCTTCTTCTTGCCGAGATAGGCTTCGATCACGGCGGGGTTCGCCTGGATCTCCTCTGCGGTGCCCTTGGCGATCACCTTGCCGAAGTTCAGTACGCAGATGCCCTCGCAGATGCCCATAACGAGCTTCATGTCGTGCTCGATGAGCATGACGGCGATCTGGAACATGTCGCGGATCTTGACGATGTTCTCCATGAGCTCCTGCGTTTCGGAGGGGTTCATGCCGGCGGCGGGCTCGTCGAGCAGCAGCAGCGACGGGTTCGTTGCCAGAGCGCGGACGATCTCCAGACGGCGCTGCGCGCCGTAGGGCAGCGAGCCGGCCTGCACGTTTGCCATGTCCTGCATATCGAAAATGGACAGCAGCTCCAGCGCGCGCTCGTGCGCGGTGCGCTCCTGCCGCCAGTAGCGCGGCAGGCGGAATATGCCCTCAAACGTGGAATACGGCTCCTGATTGTGCAGGCCGATCTTCACGTTGTCCTCGACCGTGAGGTTACTGAAAAGGCGGATGTTCTGGAACGTGCGGGCAATGCCCATGCGGTTGATCTGCTCGGTCGTTTTGCCGGAGGTGTCCATGCCGTCAAGCAGAATGGTACCGCGGGTCGGCTGATAGACCTTGGTAAGGAGGTTAAAAACGGTGGTCTTGCCCGCGCCGTTCGGGCCGATGAGACCGGCGATCTCGGTGCGGCCGATGGTGAGATTGAAGTCGTCCACGGCGCGAAGACCGCCGAAATCGATGCCGAGATGGCGGCATTCCAGCACGGGCGTTTTGTCCAGATCGCGCTCGGGGATGATGGCTGTGCTCGGGAATTCGACCATTTTCCCCTTTTCAAACTTTTTAGACATCTTCCCTCTCCTCCTTCCGTCCGGGGATCACGCGGCGCAGCAGCGCCTTGAAATCGTCGTTGTTCGTCGCGAGCATCACGAGGATGAGCACGATGGCGTAGATCAGCATGCGGTAATCGGCAAAGCTGCGCAGCGCCTCGGGCAGCGCCGTGAGCAGCGCCGCGGCGATGACCGAGCCGAGCATATTGCCCAGCCCGCCGAACACAACGAACACGAGAATGAGGATCGACGCATTGAAATCGAACTTGTTCGCGGCGATCGTGGAGTAGTTCAGCGCGAAGAGCGCGCCCGCCGCGCCCGCCATGGAAGCAGAGATGACAAAGGCGGTCATTTTGTAGCGCGTCACGGGGATGCCGACGCTCTCGGCGGCGATGCGGTTATCGCGGATGGCGAGAATGGCGCGCCCCGTGCGGCTGTTCACAAGATGGAAGATCACGATGAGGCAGAGCATCACGAGGACAAAGCCGCCGGTGAACGTGGCGATCTTCTGCACGCCGCCGATACCCATCGGTCCGCCGAGAATAAGCTTTCCGCTCTCCTCCAGATTTTCGGGCGCCTGCAGGAAGCGGATGTGGCAGCCGCGGCTGTCCAGGCCGATATAAAGGTTCGTGAAAATGCTCTTGATGATCTCGCCGAAGGCAAGCGTCACGATGGCGAGATAGTCGCCGCGGAGACGCAGCACCGGAATGCCGATGAGAAAGCCGATGATGGCAGCGAAGATCGCGCCGATGACCATTGCGATGGCGAGACGCAGCGGAGCGCTCGCAATAACGCCCTGCAGCGACACCGCCGCCGTCGTGCCCATGAAGGCGCCGACGCTCATAAAGCCCGCGTGGCCAAGCGACAGCTCGCCCATCACGCCGACGGTGAGGTTGAGCGAGATTGCCATAACGACGTAAGCGCAGATCGGCACGAGCATGCCGCGCGCCGTGGAGGAAAGCAGCTTCTGTCCGGAGAGGATCTGGAGAACGATATACGCAGCGATCACAAAGGCATAGGTGATGCACTGCCGCCGGTTGATTTTCATTCGGGCTAAAACTTTTTTCATCGTACCCACCTCACACTTTCTCGCGGACCTGCTTGCCCAGCAGACCGGACGGCTTGACGAGCAGCACAATGATCAGCACCGCGAACACCACGGCGTCCGACATCTGCGTGGAGATGTACGCCTTGGCCATGATCTCGATGATGCCGAGCAGCAGTCCGCCGAGCAGAGCGCCGGGGATCGAGCCGATACCGCCGAACACGGCGGCGGTAAACGCCTTGATGCCGGGCATGGAGCCGATCGTGGGGACGAGCGTCGGATACGCCGAGCAGAGCAGCACGCCCGCGACCGCGGCAAGGCCGGAGCCGATGGCGAACGTCATGGAGATCGTCGCGTCTACGTTGATACCCATGAGCCGCGCCGCGTCCTTGTCCTCGGAGCAGGCGCGCATCGCCTTGCCCATTTTGGTCTTGCCGATGAAGAGCGAGAGCGCGACCATGATGACGACGCACACGGCGATCGTCACGAGCGCGACATACGAAACACGCAGCTCACCGCCGAAGAGGGCAATACCCGTCTCGCCGCTCGCCGACTTGAAGAAGTTCGGGAACACGACCGGACTGGAACCCCAGAGCAGCAGCGCCGCGTTCTGGAGGAAGTAGCTCACGCCGATGGCGGTGATGAGCACCGCGAGTGACGTTGCCGCGCGCAGCGGCTTATACGCCAGCTTTTCGATCGTCATGCCGAGAACGGTGCAGACGATCATGGCAAGGATCACGCCGACGATCGGCGGGAGATTAAACTTGGTGCAGGCAAAAAAGCAGATATACGCGCCCACCATGATGACGTCGCCGTGGGCGAAGTTCAGCATTTTCGCAATGCCGTAGACCATCGTGTAGCCGAGGGCGATGATCGCGTAGATGCTGCCGAGGCTGACGCCGCTGATCAGAAAGTTCAGGAAACTCAAGGCTGACACCCCTTTCGGGTCAATTTCTTTCTCTTTTTCTCTTTAAAAACTAAAATACGGGGACAGGGGAAAATGCGCAGCGGAAAAAGGCTTCGGTGCGGCCTCTTTCCGCTGCGCGCCTTCCCGCGGGGAATGGGACGGAGGGGTATCCTCCGTCCCATAGCTGTTTCGTGGGTCGGGCTTTTTCCCGATCAGTCCAGACCAACGTAAGCGCCGTTCTGGATGACCATGCCCTTCGGGCTCTTGGTGACCTGGCCCTGTTCGTTCCAGGTCATGCCGTTGCCGGTCAGACCGTCAAACGTCATGGGGGTGAACTGCTCGATCATCTTGGTGCAGAGGTCTGCCGCGCTCATGTCGGGCGTAGCGCCGGCGGCTTCGAGAGCCTGCGCGTAGGCATAAACGCAGTCATAGGCGTCCGCGGCGAACTGGTTGGGAACTTCGCCGTACATATCCTGGTACTTCTTGACGAAGGCGGCGGTGCGCTCGTCGGTGGAGTCAGCGTTGAACGGGGTCAGGAGCATGACGCCCTCGGCGAGAGCGGTATCAAAGCCCTTCATGGTGAGGATACCGTCCATGCCGTCCACGCCGAACCATTCGGGTTTATATCCGGCGGCTGCGGCCTGCGCGAGGATGAGGGAAGCGGGCTGGTAGTACATGGGCAGGAACACGAGCTCCGCGCCTTTCGACTGCGCATCGGCGATCTGGACGGAGAAGTCGGTGTCGTTGCCATCGGCGAAGGTGGTGTCGCTCACGATTTCGATGCCGAGCGTGTCGCAGGCGGCCTTGAAGGTCTCATAGACGCCCTTGGAGTAAACGTCGTCGTTCTTCCAGATGACAGCGACCTTGGTGGCGAGGCTCTTGTCGGCGATGTACTGCGCGGAGGCGCTGCCCTGGTTGAGGTCGGTGAAGCACATCTGGAACTGGTTATCCTTGCCCTCGGTCGTGGCGACAGAGGAGGCGGACGGCGTCAGAGCAAAGATGCGGTCGGCAAAGGTGTCGCCGGCGGTAACTTCGCAGGGCTTGGAGGTGACGGAGCCGAGAGAGATCTGCATGCCCCAGTCCTTCAGCGTGTTGTACGCGTTGACGGCCTTTTCGGGGTCATTCTGGTCGTCTTCGTAGCGCAGCTCAAACTGGACGCCGCCCTTGGCGTTGATCTCGTCCACGGCGATCTGCGCGGCGTTCTTCACGGCGTTGCCGTAAATGGCGGCGCCGCCGGTCAGCGGAGCCGTGCCGCCGATCTTGAACGCGGCGGAGTCCGAATCTTCGGGCGTGGAGGCGGGGGTGGAGCCGCAGCCGGCGAGACATGCCATGAGCATTACGGCGGCGAGTACCATGCATACTACTTTTTTCATTGTTTCATTTCTCCTTTTCCAATGGTTTTAAACACAAAAATGAATATAAAAACGGCCCTGTCCGAAAGGACAAGGCCGGATTTATCAAACCGGATTTATCTCTTTCGGTGCTCGGAAAAATTGCGTACAAGCAGAACGAAAATAATCATAATAATGGATACAATAATGGTAATAAGCAGAATAAGCCCAAGGAGGCCAAGGGACAGTCGCAGGCTGAGAAGGGCGGAAATAAAAAGAACGGACACCGCCGCAGCGATGCCCGCAATAACCGCATAGTGAGAGGAAGTGCGCGCAGCACAAGAGCCGTCGCAATTTGCGGCGGAAGAAGCGCTGTTCATCGAAAAACCAAAACCGAAGCAGTTCATGCGGCACCTCCTTCAAAAGATGGGCATATCATAGCACGCTGCATAAGTATGCGTCAATAGAAAAATGCGAAACAATTTAAAATGCTAAAGCGAAAATTTTTGGAATCTTTCACAAACGCGCCAGTTTCTTTTCGGCAAAGGGGAGAAAAAACAGTATTTCGGCAGTAGACGCGGCGCGAAAACACTGATATAATGCCGATGTGCAAAAGAGCGTATCCATATACTTTATATAATGGAGGTAAATATCATGCCGATCGTAACCACAAAGGAAATGTTCCGCAAGGCGTATGAGGGCGGCTATGCCGTCGGCGCGTTCAACGTCAACAACATGGAGATCGTCCAGGGCATCACCGAGGCCGCGGCCGAGGTCAAAGCTCCCGTCATCCTGCAGGTCTCCCGCGGCGCGCGCGCCTACGCCAACCACACCTATCTCGTCAAGCTCGTCGAGGCTGCCGAGCAGGAGACCGGTCTTCCGATCGCCCTGCATCTGGACCACGGCGACAGCTTTGAGCTCTGCAAGAGCTGCATCGACGGCGGCTTCACCTCCGTCATGATCGACGGCAGCAGCAAGTCCTTCGAGGACAACATTGCTCTCACCCGCCAGGTCGTCGAATACGCGCACGACCACGGCGTCGTCGTTGAGGCCGAGCTCGGCACGCTCGCGGGCGTGGAGGACGACGTCCACGTCGAGGCCGAGGACAGCTCCTACACCCGTCCCGAGGATGTTGAGGAATTCGTGACCCGCACCGGCTGCGACAGTCTCGCCATCGCCATCGGCACGAGCCACGGCGCTTATAAGTTCAAGCCCGGCACGAAGCCCCAGCTCCGCTTTGACATTCTCGAAGAGGTCGCGCAGCGTCTGCCCGGCTTCCCCATCGTGCTGCACGGCGCTTCCTCCGTGCCGCAGGAGTTCGTCCGCATCATCAACGAGCACGGCGGCAAGATGCCCGACGCCATCGGCATCCCCGAAGAGATGCTGCGCCAGGCCGCTACCATGGCCGTCTGCAAGATCAACATCGATTCCGACCTGCGCCTTGCAATGACCGCCTCCATCCGCAAGTACTTTGACGAGCACCCCGAGGGCTTCGATCCCCGCGCCTATCTCAAGCCCGCCCGCACCGCCATTCACGACATGGTCCGCCACAAGATCGTGGACGTGCTCGGCTGCGACGGCAAGGCCTGATCGCCGTCTTTTCCAAAATCCAAGCGCCGGGGCGAACGCCCCGGCGCTTTCCATCGTGAGGTCATTTTATGCCGTTTACCGGATTTACGAGCGAGACCGGAGAATTTCTCTGGGAACTCGCGTTCCACAACGAAAAGCCGTGGTTTGAAGCGCATAAGGAGCAGTTTCTGCGCGCGGTAAAGGAGCCGTTCGACGCGCTTGCAAAGGAAACGCTCGCGCTTATGCGCCAAAAGTACCCGGACGAGCCGTACTGCCTCCACATTTCGCGCATCTACCGCGACGCGCGGCGGCTCTTCGGCCGCGGGCCGTACAAGGACCACCTCTGGTTCACACTCTGGACGGGCGAAGATCGGCACAACAGCCCCGTGTTCTGGTTTGAGCTCTCCCCCGCCTCCTTCAGCTACGGCGTCGGGTTTTACACCGCGACCGCGGAGCAGATGGCGGCGCTGCGCCGGTACATCGACGCGAATCCCGCCGCGATGGAGCGGCTTGCCCAGCGCGTGGCAAAAAGCGAATTCCATCTCGAAGGCGAGCCGTACAAGCGGCTCAAAAAGGATGTGGGCGAAGTGCTCAACCCGTGGTACAACCGCAAGTGGATCAGTCTCTGCGCCGAATACGACCACGGCGGGGCGCTGTACACAAGCGAGCTGCCGCAGGTGCTGCTCGACGCCTACGAAAAGCTCATGCCGGTGTATCGGCTGCTGAAACGATTTCCGGCGGAGAGCAGCAATGCCTCCCTTGTGTAAAGGGAGGTGGATTTTGCCGCAGGCAAAAGACGGAGGGATTGTCGTTTTCCAGAAACTACAATCCCCCAGTCAGCTTCGCTGCCAGCCCCCTTTACACAAGGGGGCCCTTCATTTTACTCGGAGATTATGACCGGCTCCCCGGCACAGCGCAGCTTCCCGCCCTGCACGGTCACAGTCTCGCCGGCGATATAGTTTACATAATTTCCATCCTTCACCGGCACTTCAACCTCGGCGCTCTTTCCCTTCAGAGAGAAGACGCCGAGCTTTTTTATTTTCCCGTCGTCGCGCAGGCAGACGGCAATGTCGTTCGCGTCATCCGCTTCCGCGGTGAACCAGTCCTCCGCGGAAAGATGCGCCCGCCGCACGGCGTTGAGCTTCTGCAAAAGCGGCGTGATATCCTTGCCGGTGCGCGGGAACACGTCCTTATCAAAAAGACTCGGCACATGATCGCAGGAATACTCCTGCCCGCCGTAGAGCAGCACCGTGCCCTTGAGGAAGTACAGCAGCGCCGTGAAATTCCGGCGCGCCTTCTCGTCCGGCACAAGACCGGCGATGCGCGGCATATCGTGGTTTTCCATGTACCGCAGCTTCACATAGTTTTCCGGATAGATGGCCTCCTGAAAGCCGAGCATGTCCATCCACGCGCTGAGCGGCTGCTCCCCGGCGATGTACTTATCGAACGTCTCGCGGATGTCGTACTCATATTCCATGTCAAACGCTTCGTAAAGCTCGTTATCGGTCGCCGCGGTGATGCCGCGCAGCCGGTTGAACACAAGAAAGCTCCGGTGCACCGATTCGGCGAGCCAGATGCACCCCGGATGCACCTTTTCCACGGCCTCGCGCGCCTTTTTCCAGAACTCTACCGGCACGAGCGTGGCAACGTCGCACCGGAAGCCGTCCACGATGCCCGCCCAATAGCACAGATGCTGTATCTGCGCGTCCCAGAGCGCGGCGCAGGAATAGTCCAGATCGATAACATCCGTCCAGTCGGCGGTCTTGTTGCCGAAGCGTCCGTCCGGCTTCCGGTAATAAAACTCCGGGTGCTCGGTGACGTACACCGCGTCCGGCGACGTGTGGTTGTACACCACATCGATGATGCACTTCATGCCGCGCGCGTGGATCGCGTCCACGAGCGCCTTGAAATCTTCAAGCGTGCCGTACTCGGGATTGACCGTGCCGTAATCGCGGTTCGCGTAGGGACAGCCGAGACTGCCCTTTTTGCCCTTCTCGCCGATGGGGTGGATGGGCATGAACCAGACGATATCCGTTCCCAGCGCGCGGATGCGGTCAAGATCGGGGATCACGGCGCGGAACGTCCCCTCCGGCGTATGGTTGCGCACATACACGCTGTAAATGACCTGCTCGCGCAGCGCCGTATTCGTATTCCTTGCCATAGCGATTTCTCCTTTGCAAAGCACGCCGCCCCGGAGCCGACAGGCACCGGGACGGGAATTTTTTTATTTGTTTTCCGCAGCCTTCACCGCCGCGCAGATGAGCTGCACGCACGCTTCCACGCCGAGAGAGCCGCTGTTGAGCGTAATGTCGTAGTTGTGGCAGTCGCCCCAGTGCTGGCCGGTGTAGTGCTCATAGTAGCTGCGGCGGGCGCGGTCCTTCTTCTTCATCGCGCGGACGATCTCGGCGGTGTCGGTCGTGTTCAGATAGCCGGAGATACGCTCGGCGCGGTGCGCCTCGTCGGAATAGATGTACACATTCAGCGTCTCGATCCCGGCGTCGTGCAGCACAACGTCGGCGCAGCGCCCGAGAATGACGCACGGCCCCTGCTTGGCAAGATCCAGAATAACGCTGCGCTGGGTCTCATAAATATAATCCTTCTGGTCGTAGGAAATGGGCGTGATGTTGCGCAGGATGCTCTCCGTGGCGGAGATCTCCTCGCCCTCGCGCTCGATCTGGCTCGCATCGATGCTGCTCGCCTTTGCGGTGGCGGCAATGATGTCGCGGTCATAGAGCGTTACGCCGAGCTCTTTCCCAACCGCGAGACCGATCTCGCGTCCTCCTGCGCCGTACTGCCGGCTGATGGTGATGATCTTCATAAAACCGCCGCCTTTCATGTTTTTTCTTTTTATACCATCAATCCGCATAAAATGCAATATGCTGTCAGAGAATCCGCCCGTCTTTCAGCGCAAAAATGGCGTACTCCACGCCGTGGATCGTCCGCTTTTCCACCATGCGCTCCGTCGGCAGTCCCCATGCCGCCATGGGGATCGCGCGGTACGGCTGGTTTTTATACACCGTGTACAGACTCCCGTCCCCGGCGTCGCGCCAGACGATATCCCCCGCGCGCTCGCGCGGCTTCGGCGCGGGAGGGACGGACGCGGCCTGTGCCGGAGCCGTCTCCGGTCTCTTCTCCGGCGTCTGCCCGGTCTCCGGCCTGCGCT
>OGWZ01000718.1_pt1 | contig 35061 bp, 33 predicted proteins | sample 1576141 | NCBI WGS metagenome assembly OGWZ01 (sample SAMEA3541512, study PRJEB24748) | human gut metagenome | biome: human gut; feature: human-associated habitat; material: faeces | place: China | collected 2012
ATAATTAACGTTAAAAAATACGCTCAAAGCTTGCTCAATTAGAGTAAAACAGGGCAACAACAAACAGGAAGTTTACATCATAATGGAACAGAAGCAGCGTATCACGGTCAAACAATCTGTTCTGAAACTGCTTGGAAATGTATCTGTTGTTCTTTCTGTCAGTTTCCTTAATACCGTCTATGGCATAGCGAAACTTTTCGTCCATAGTAGCAGAAATGAAGAAGTTAGGAATGATGTTATAACCTTCTGTTTCATCATCCCGAAGTTTAATGCCGGATTCAGGCTTTCTGCCGCTGTTGAAGATATCCAGGTTCCACTGTATCACGTTTCTCGCATAGGTGTATTGCTTATAAATGGACTCCTTCCCGAGTTCGTTGCCCATCTTATAATACTTACTGTCACCGATATAATAAGTATTGCTTGATTCGTCATTAATCAAGCTCTTCGCCGTAAAGAGGTGGTCCACTATCTTACCGTCTTCCTGTTTCTTGTCCATTCCGTCAGGCAGCGGATTATCGCCCACCAAGGCATCAATAATCGCCTCAAACACGATATGAAAACTCTTGACAAGCAGATACTCTTTCTGACTGGTATTTACATATATATGATGCGACTTGTCGAAGAAAGCATAGCAGAGCTTCCAAAGCTGCAACGCCTTGTCTGAGAAATACTTATACTTTATCTGATTCAAGCGTACCTTGCCATATTCGTTTCTGTATTTCTCAAACTGTTTGCCCTTTATCAGGTCAAAATTGCAGTTAATTTCTTTAGGAAATCCGTATGTATCACCTATATAGTTGAGAATCGAAAAGAAGATGACAAGCAGTTCTTCATCGAAGTTAATCTTGCGTTTCTTGTTGACAGGGTTTAAGTAGATGGCATCTCCACCCTGGATGATAGCAGAAGTAGTACTGATAGTGCGGGTCCAGTTTATCTTGTTCAAGCCTGAATGGAGGTTCTTCAGCACGAAGAAGAAGAAACTTTTATTATCCTTATTAAACTGGATTAGCGACAGAAGAATATCAAGGAATGTATTGCTCTTTCGCTTGCTGCTACCACCCACCTGATTAATCATTTTCTGATAAACAATAGACGAATCGTTGCTTTTGTCGTTCTTATATACAACGATGGCTCTATATATCCATACAGCAAAGCCATAGAGGAAATCACGCTCCTCTTTTGTCAGTTTTTCCTGACCTTCAGGGTTGATAATATCGTATGGCAGGTACTTGCCAAAAGCAAGTTCCTTGCCATCCACATCACGCAGCAATACTTTAGGAAGAATAAACACGCAGTCTCCTAATAGGGGATTATAATAATACCCTACATAATGGATGGACACCTTGCCCTCTACGTTCTCCATTGGATCGATGCCGTATAATACATCGTGCACATCAGATACATTGTATTGATATTCTTCTATCAGGATTCTCATTTTCCTACTTTTTAAATCGATTATTTGCAGACAAAAGTCTTATTCATAACATACTTTCAGCTGCAAGTCTAAGCGGTTATCCAACAGCATTACCATATTATACATTGTAATGGCATCTATGCCTTTGACTATATAATAATCGCCCTCTTGAACATAACTATAGACCGCGTCATTCAAAATCTCCTCATGTTGGCTTTTTGTTATCAGAGGCGTATTACGGCGTTGATATTTCATTTCTTCCGCAATTTTTTCAACCTGTTCTATTCCGATTTTAGAAAGCACCTTAAGATAGGTTTCAAACCTGTTCTTCTCGTTTATGACGGTTCCGTCAGGGAATTCAACAGTAAATACCTTAGGAGTTTTTGGAAGTTTCTTACCGCTCTCGGTCTCAACCCCCTCTTCACTGTTGTCTTCATCAGTCTCCGTCTTCGGGGTTAAACCCAAATTACTTAGGAATTTTACGATTTTCTTCTCATCCACTTTGATAGGATTACTTTCTACAGAGTAGAACTTGTCAAATGAGAGTTTTTCTCCATCCTCATCCTTAAAGGTATCTCCCTCAAATTCAGAGTCTTTGAACACATCGTTCCAAAGATAGAAGATAACCTTGCTGACAAATTTATCGGCACTTATTACACCATCTTTAGCCTTGCAGAAGAAATAGCCTAGCTTCTTGTCTTCTGAATAGGTTGCATGGTAAACTTTGTCATTAATAGCCTCAAGGAATTTCCACCAATCATACTGAGCACCGTTCACTTCAATCATCCAGTTCTTACCAGCATCACTTATTGGCACATAATTCCAGTCCCAACGGCGCTTGAAGGCAGAATCTATCGGGAAGAGGCTCTGGTCGCAGGTATTCATGGTTGCCCAGATATAGAGGTTGTTAGGAAGCAACAGGATGTCACCAGCCAACACTTGGGCAACAATATCCTTATCGCCTTTAAACAGAGCGTTAATACCCTCCTTATTCTTGATTTCCAGTCCTTCAAATTCTTTTTCGAGCAGTTTCTTCATGTCAGAATCAGCCTTGATAGGATATTCAGAGAATCCTTCATCGCCACGGTCGAGTAACTGGAAGAGATCACCGAAAATCTGGGCGCAGTTGCCTCGGTTAATCTCTTCTATAACCAGAAATTCGTCCATAGGCTCTTCGCCCTCTTGTACGTCACAATACTTCCTCCATGCCGCAACGTATGCCTGTAGGAAGGCCTGACTAACATACTCGTAGACGATTTTATCCTCCATCATTTCCTTGCCGTTATACATTACAGGGACGGCATTAGTACCAATAACAGTCGTTACAGGTACAGACTTAGTGGTAGGCTTATATGCGCCTACAAAAGTGGAATAGTCGGTATCAGGATGGAACGTTGTTCTGATAACATCCTTGCCCGCTGTAAGCTCGTTTATAGCGTGACTCTTGCCGGTGCCAGGGGCACCGTAGAAGATTTGTTGGAGAGAATCAGCTTTCTGGTGTAAACCAATTGTGAAATAATTAAAATAGTCTTCAGCAGACAAACCAATATTTTTGGGATATATCTCAGGTATTGAAGTATCAGCCAAATGGTCGTTTACAAACATTAAATCATCGCTAATTATTAAATCCGTAAAGTTATTTATATATACTCTTACTTTATCAGTATTGTTTAATTCCACACCAAACATTTGCAAACATGCATCATTATAAGAACATACCCCATTCTTTACACAATTTTTCAAATAAGCATAAATATTGGTAATTCTGTATCCTTCAATTTTCAAGCTAGGTGTATAAATATTTGGTACAAAATAATGCTTTGCCCAATTTACCATATAGCACAAAATATCTGTATAAGTCATCCTTTGCGAAAAACGAGGATAACATATACCTTCTTTCTCAAAATAAAGAGCTAATTGTCTCGCTATTTGAGAATGCGTCTGAGTCCATCCTTTCAATTTCGACTCCGTTACGGCATGAAATTCTGCCTTTTTCATAGGAGTTAAAGGCATTGCATTTACAAATGCCAATACTGTTTCAAGTGTAAGGTTCTTGCCCCTACATATTGGTGAAGCTTCTGACATAATCTATTTTTTTACTGAAAAATCCAAATAATATATACCATCCCCTATCAAAGATATATCAATACTCGTGCGACCATATCTTAATAAATCAGCTTTAGTTATGATATGATTTATATCCACGCCTAGTCTTTTACGTAAATATTTTCCCAGTATTGATTTAGAAGGGCTAGAACTGAGCTGTTTAGGATAAACCAAACCATTTATTTTTCTTGTTTGCTGTCCTTCCAATAAACCTAACATTTTCTCTCCATCATCCCAAATCAACTCCACTTCATCATTTTCACGATGTGCCCTTCCAGATGATTGCTGATTCTCAACTTTTACATATTTTTTAGGAGGGAAAAGAGTAGGAAATTGCTCTATATATTTAGAAGTAATACGAATATAAGCATCTCCATCAGAAACGTGTCCTTTACTTAACCCCCAATTCAACCCAGACTTAGAACTGACTTTTCCGTGTATATCTAATAGAGTTGCTCTACAAACGTTTTTAGATAAAAGAGGCTGTGCAAACTTACTACGTCTTGAGGCTTTACATACTTCTTTTACCTTCACATTCACATCTGTACAATTAATGGCCTTGGAAAGAACGTAATTACAATAATTTTGTAAGTTTCCAAATACATCTTTTTCTACATCAGAAAGTATCTCTTTATAATCATTCATCATTCCACTAACTGAAAAATTAGCAGATCCAATTAGGGCTCTTTTTATGCTATCATCACAATTCCATGTATATATTTTTGAATGGACAGGAATTGTTGAATAAAGAATCTCTACATTGGGATATTGACACTGAATTTCTTTAAGTGCATTGTGTAATGGTAATGATATGCTGTCATTACCATACATGCCATAGATAATGGTTATATGCACGTCATTACAACAATCTGCCAACATTTTTATCGTCTGGTATCCAATGTAACCAGATACGATAACAATATTATTTGAAGATGCAGTATTCCGCTGCATCCCCAAAACTGTCTTATCTAAATTTGTATAATAAAGCATACTAACAATATTTATCTATTAATTTATATAATGCTTCTGCAACAATTCTTGCGAAATCTACAGGTACAGCATTACCAACCATCTTATATTGAGCCATATTAGCACCCAAGAATTCAAAATCATCCGGAAATGTTTGTAATCTTGCAGCTTCCCTTACCGTAATACTTCTAGCTTGAGCAGAATCAGGATGAATATGCCGCATACCATCTTTATAAAGATGCGCGGGAATAGTGTTGCTTGGTTCATTTTTACGCAATACATAATATTTATGTATGTTACTAACTTTTCCTGTAACCTTTGTGTAAAGTTCCTTCAGCTTATCAATTTTGACATATTCATTTCTACCTGTTTCTATATCTTCTTCTAACATACGAAAGACAGAGATATCTCTAGTACTGTGGAATCGTGGTACATGATTCTTGACTTTATCAGAAGATATTGGTGCGTGAGAATATTTTTTACCATTCACAACTACGGGTTCTGGAAGTGGAAATATCTTTGGCAAATCTCCAATTGCTTCATCGACAGTTTTCTGTTCTGTTCGCAAGGTGGGCATAATAACCTTATAAAAATCATGAATCATATCATCAGACACATTTTTGCCTTTATCAAAAAAATCCATTCTAACTCCAATAATTATAACCCTTTTACGATGTTGGGGAATACCATAATCACAAACTTCAAATAATGTATCCTTAAAATTATTAGCCACTTTATAGCCTGCATCCATAAATTCCTTACGGATACGCTCTACGATAGGATAACCATCAGGAGCTGCGCTTAACAACCCCACAACATTTTCAAATACAAAGAACTTTGGCTTAAAGTATCGTACTATTCGCATATAACTTTCAAACAGATAATTGCGATAGTCTTCTCTCATTCCATGTTCATCACGAATTCTTCCTGCTAAAGAATAAGCTTGACAAGGAGGACCGCCAACAATTGCGTCAACAGTTTGGTTTCCAACAAGTTTAGCTAGACCCTCATGTTTACCATATTCTACGTCGTCAAAGCCATTTATCAATTCATCAGTGCGTTGTATATCAAATCTAACAACTTCGTTTTTTGCATTTTTATGATGCCATTTTTTCTCAAGTCTATTTGCTAATGTCATACAAGGTGCCTTCTCCCATTCAACACATGCTAGAGTGTCAAAACTTCCCTGTTGCAGAAAGCCTTCTAAAAGCCCCCCACAACCTGCAAATAATTCTATTGTATGTAACTTCTTTGTCATTTCAAATACTTTAAAATTTGTTTTGCTAAAGCATATGCTAATAAAACAGGAACTGCATTACCAACTTGCTTGTTTTGCTGTGTCTTATTCCCTAAAAATACAAAATCATCAGGAAAAGACTGAAGTCTAGCACTCTCTCTTACAGTAGGACATCTATTCCATTTATAGTGAAAATTATTTCGATGTCCTGTATCGATTGTACGAGAAGGTTTGTTACTTGCATATCGTGTCCATGCCATATGAAAATTACGACTTGTTCCGACTCCTTCTGGAAGATCCTTATAGTTACCACCATCAGGTACTTGAGCTATAACTTGCTTAACGAATTCCTTATGATTAACCGCAACATGATTATACAATACATCACATTTTCCTCTCATCAGTTTCTGATAATCAGTCTCTGGTTCGTTAGAGTAAGAGGATATCTCTGTTCCTAATTCATCTACCAAAGGAGGAAGATCAGAAATGGCTTGTTTACAAGTTATATAGTCTTTTTCTTCCAGAATAGGAGAAGGAAAATCATATTTAACAGGAGAACGTCTTAATCCAACGAATACTAATCGTTTTCTAATTTGAGGGACTCCATAATCAGCAGCACAAACAATTTTACAATTGACGTTGTACCCCATATCTGTAAATCTCCGGACTATTTCATCTTTAACAGCTCCTTTATAAAGATTGGCCATTCCTGGTACATTTTCTATAAGAAAAGCTTGAGGCTGATAGCGTCGAACCGTCTCAATCATTGCCAGATATAACTTATTTCTTTTATCTTCGAAGTTTCTTGGACCTGTTAAACTAAAACCTTGACAAGGTGGACCTCCAATAATAACGTCAACATTTCTACCGTCAATAACCTTATCTATCTTATCAAAAGAATCATAAGCTGACAAATCCAGATTCATTCCAACAGCACCTTCATGATTTTTTTCAAAAGTATTAAGTGCCGCTTGCTCAATATCTACACCTAATAACGTTTTGTAGCCGGCTTCTTCAAAACCTTTCGAAAGGCCACCGCAACCACAAAATAAATCTATAATATTATATTGTTTTTTTATCATTACAACTATTATTTTTTAGATTGTTTAAACTTTGAAATAATATCTTCGTCGATTTCTTTGATAAAATCAACGAAAGAAATTTCTAGGATTTCGCAAATCGTTAGAAGTTCAACTATATCTAAACGGCGCTCGCAAATTTCAACTTTGCTAACGAAAGTTTGGTTAACTCCCAACCTTTCAGCCAGTTGCATCTGCGTAACACCCTTTTCTTCTCGCTTGGCACGCAAGCGAGCTATCATGCGTTGGTATAATTTTGTATGTATACTTTTGTCCATAATTCACTTATTTTAGTGCAAATATATAACCCAAAATCGGTTAGCCCAAATGAGGCTAAAAGTATTTTGTCCCCAAAAAGACTACATTTTAACATAATTAGCAGAATTCCATAGCCAGTTCGAGGATGGATTGAGAAGCGAAGCCTGAGGTTCGGTCGCCATATAAAGCTTTTGCCCCTACAGGGCGCTAGGCGTGCGGACATGAATACCCAGGGCGGATGCCCTGGGCTAGGAGCTTCTGCCCCTTCAGGGCGTGAGGAGGGATGGATCTTTTTGCGTATATTTTCCAGATATAATTTGGCGCTTTCAGAGAAAAAGTGTAATTTTGTGGGAGATATTTAATTAAAGGAGAAGATTATGGCAACATTAACAGATGTAGATACAGAAGCAATGAGACAGAGATTGGTGGTGAAGGAAAGTCTGACACAGGCTTTTAAAGAACTCCGTGCGGCAGAAGCTTCAGGAGCCAAACTTCCTGATGCCCGAAAATTATTCAAATAACGGAGGATTCATTTATAAGTTATGAATGTAAAGGAACATATATTGGCGGCTATCCGTGAATGCCTGGCGAAAAACTTGCCGGCTAGCGGGAAGGCGATACTTTTCGGCTCACAAGCCAGAGGTACCGCCAGGGAGGATAGTGACTGGGATATCCTTATCATATTGGATAAGAAGAAACTCATGGCTGACGATTATGCCAACATCACCTATCCGCTGACCGAACTCGGATGGGAACTGGGCGAGGAAATCAACCCCGTGATGTATACCGCCCAGGAATGGGAAAAGTATAGGAATACCCCCTTCGTCAGAAACGTAGAAAAGGAAGGGGTCAGGATAGCATAAAATGGACTATAATGCGTTTTATCCGCATTATTTAGCCTTTAGCCTGTTAAAGATTATAAATAATTCCCCGTTTTTAGTTAAAAACCGGAAGTCATAAGCACGTCCATAGCCATTTGGTGGTATGATTTATTCATTTTACCTTTGTAGGAAATTCGTTTCAGATGAAAGGTAAAATATACATCACCACAGAAGACCTTGCCTATATAAGGACAGGGGAGACAGTAAGCTTAGGAGATTTCTTAAGCGAGCTGAAGCGTTCCAAATTGATTAGCTCTACCCACATTGAAAAGAAGTTCGGAATGGGGCATAATACATTTAATCGGTTATGCGACAAAGAAACGTCCATAACTGCTGATACGAAGGATAAGTTGGGGTTGTATATTGCTTATTATCTCAATAAATTTGAAGAAAATTATGAAGATAATCTGGAAGCTCTTGAAAAAGATGATGAGATGGATAAGACCCTGAAAAAAAAGAAGATTGAGGACCTGAAAAACAAGAAAGTGAAATGCTCAGAATCCATAGAAAATTTTAAAAAGGTTTTCGGTTCAAAAGCAGAATATTGTTTTAAAAGAGTCAGAGAAGATGATAAATTCAAGTCATAACGACAATAAACAACTAGCAGATAATGGTTAAGATGCTAACATCTGAAGCCAAGTATTAACATTAAATAATCAACAAAAAGAATGCAAACATAACCTTACCCGCCCCCACACCTTACGCTAGTAGGCGCTCGGCAGTTCTCCAGCGGTTTACGCTAAAAACGTTAGCGCAAACACACGTCCTCTACTAAAATGAGGCAGAAACAGTCAATCAACCTAAATACAATAAAAGAAGATGAAACTTTTTTTTATAGGAAATTTATTCGCTTCGTAATAAAGCACTTCACCATCGTTATCAACAATACCATCCAGGTGAATGGTGGACAGTACATCGAACACATGAACAACTATCAGGGAAAGGAGGATGAGAAATGTCTGGACAAAGAATGATCATCATGAACGCTGGTAGCTCGTACTTCGAGCATGTGGAAAACTATTATGGCAGCAATGCCTGTGAGCAAAACTCATGCAGAAATGCTGAGATGCCGGAAGAGCTGAAAACGGAAAGGGCTCAGAGGATAAAGAACAACCTGATAGAGATAGGCTTGGTAACCGAAAATTTCATGCCCTCAGGACTGTCATCATCCGAAGCTGCTATCCTTGCCAATCAGATAGGTACAGAGTTGGAAATCGATAATATATGGAGCGTATTCGGCAATTATTGGGGTCCTAATCCGAACTCGATGAGAGCCGCCTACAACCGAGGAATGGATCAGAAGAAAACGATTCCCTTCCTCGAAAAAGTGATGCCTGCTATCAGAGGTTAATCTGGCAGGTAGTACTAGTACGCGTACATAGTACGTACTAGGTAGAAGTGAGAAATTTGCCTTACCTTTGCCCCCGGAATTCAGAACCAATGCGGTCTGAGTTTCGGGGGCTTTTGTGTATCTGCACATCAACCGTGGTGGGAGCCTCCAATTTTCTAAATTATTTAAAATGATGGAAGTGAAAGCGTATGTGTTCAGTCCTCCTCCTTACAGACGGCTGAGAGTAGTGAAAACGGAAGAGGGCATTACCCCACAAACCAATCTTTTATTAACGAAATAACATGACAGAAACACAACATGTAATTGCACTGAACCCTTATCGCAAGGGCAATAAGGGGAAGGTGTTTTCCAACAGTCTGGCGGTGTATGACAAGGTGATTACATCGCCGGAAATCAAGAAGATGATTCAGCAGATTAGGGGCGAACTGCCTATCCCGAAGGTGAATGCCAACGACGAGAAGGCGGTGAAGAAGGCGCAGGACAGGCTGAAGAGCGAACTGCCTTTCTTCTGTCCCCACTACGGCATCTTCAAGAACAATGTGCGCAGACAGGAGAATGCCCAGCCCGAGAGCTTCATGTTCCAGACTATCATCGACGTGGATGACAGGGAGTATGTAGACAAGGCTATCGAGAAGGCAAGGGAACTGAACTGCTCTGACAGCATCTGGAACGGCTCGCTGCTGCACCTCTGCTACAGTGCCCGGAAGAAGCTGCACATCGGTATCAGACTGCCGGTGGGAATGACCATCGAGGAGACGCAGAAGGCGTATTGCGAGGCGCTGGGGGTGCCGTATGACGAGAGCTGCATCACACCCGAGAGAATGATTTATCTTACGGATAAGGACTCGGAAATCTACAGGTCGAAGATGTGGTGCGCCGTGCTGAGCGAGAAGGAGATTCTGATGCGAAGGCAGGCGTATCTGGACCGCGGACTGACCGTGGACGGAAGAGGTGGGAAAGTTAATAGTTTACAGTTAAAAGTTAATAGCAATGGAAAGAATAATGAAAATAATAGACTATCGGGCAACGACGGCAATCCTGCTGTTTCTGCTGGCTCTGCTGTTCAGCCTGCCCAACCTGGTGATAGCCATGGTGCTGATGCTCCTCATATCGGGCATTCTGGAGGCAATCAGGATGCTGGCGGACTGGGAGCCAGGGAGAAGAATCTGATTGCGTTTGACCTCTTTACGCAGGCTGCTGGACTCGGGGGTATGGAGATTGATACCGTGGGGTCGAGACACTCTTCGCTGCTGGCTATCATGAGCGCCGGTGCTTCGAGGGTGATGGAGGAAGAGGAACTGATGAAGGTGGTGAGGGTGAAAATGCCGAGCTACTATCAGGAGAACGACTGCCATCAGCTGATTCACGACTTCTATGCGAAATATGCTGACAATACGAAGCCGATGTCGAGGGAAGTGATGAGGGTGAATGCGCTTGCGGAGCAGAAGGCGAATGAAGTGAAGAGTGAAAAACGAAGAGTGAATAATTCGAATGCTGTGACTAATTATGCTGTTCAAGGTTCGAATCTCAAAGTTCAAAGTACCGGGGAGGATTATCCTGACCCGCCAGAGATGCCGAAGAAACTGCCGAAGCTGGTGGAGCTGCTGATATCGAGGACACCGGAAATTTATAAGCCGGCTGTGGCGCACGCTATCTTCCCGCCGCTGGCTACGCATCTCTGGAAGACGAGGTTCCGGTATATTGACAACGTGGAGCACGAGGCGAGACTGATGACGCTGCTGCTTGCGGGTACCGGAGCGGGTAAGAGCAGCGTGAACAGGCCTATCGATTTCATTATGGAGGATATCAGACTGAGGGATGCTGAAAACCTGAAGCGCGAAAAGGCGTGGAAGGATGAGATGCTGCGCAAGGGTGCCAACAAGGATAAGCGCAAAAGACCTGAAAACCTGATTATCCAGGAGATTGATGCGGATATGACGAACCCGGCTTTCGTGATGAGAACGGCCGAAGCGCAGGAACATTTCCTCTATACTTCGCTCAATGAGCTAGACCAGTTTGATGCGCTCAAGGGTAGCGGAAGCCAGCAGTTCCGTATCATGTGTCTGGCAGCCGACCCAGGTAATAAATACGGACAAACTCGCGTAGGAACGATGAGTGTTACTGAGCGTGTTACCATCCGGTTCAACTGGAATGCATCTACCACCATCCAGAAGGGTCAGCGTTACTTCTCCAAGGTTCTTACCGATGGTCCTATCAGCCGTATCAACTTCTGTACCATCCCCGAAAGGGAAATCGGCGAAGATATGCCTGTTTACGGAACTTATGATGAATCGTACCGTGAGGCGCTGCGGCCTTACATCGAAAATCTGAACAAAGTAACGGGCTTGATTGAGTGTAAGGAGGCGTTTCAGCTTGCCCTCAAACTGAAGGATGAGAATGCTGAGTTTGCCCGGCTGTCGCAGGACAGGACGTTTGAGAATCTCTCGTTCCGTGCCAACGTCATCGCTTATCTGAAGGCGTGTGTGCTGTATGTAGCCAATGGTTGCAAGTGGGAGCCGGAGATTGACGAGTTTATCCGCTGGAGCGAGCAGTATGACCTGTACTGCAAGATGCGGTTCTTCGGCGACATGATTGCGAAGGAGAACTATACGGCGCAGAAGAGTTCGAAGCGTGGGCCTCAGAATCTTTTACAGATACTGCCCGATAACTTTACGGCTGCGCAGTTGCTTGCCATCCGGCTGGAGCATGGGCTGGATGCGAAGGGTACCGATATGATGATCAGGCAGTGGCTGCACCGGAATTACATCAGGCGGGCGTATCAGTATACGGGCAAGCGTGACAGTTGTGACAGTTGTGACAGTTTTGAGAAGCTTAAGTACCGCCACGACGGTATGGTTATTAAATCTTAAATTTATTTTTACTTATGCAGATAGTTTTAAAACGTATAGCGAAGAAGAAGACCTACACGATAGGTCGCCTTTACATCCTGAAGGATGAGGATGTGAAGAAGCGCACGATTGAGAGTGTGAACAAGTGCAGGGGGCTGAAGACGGTGTGCGAGGTGCCTGCGGAGAAGCTGAATGCGGACTCGTATTTCTGTGATACGCTGGAGCCGTGCTGGCGCAACCTTCTGGGTGTGGAGCTAAGTCCTGCCGAGGAGAATGTGCGGTTGGGGCGTGTATCGGGCAAGAAGGCGCAGAAGATGAAGGGCAAGACGGAGATACCTGAGGGTACTTATCCGCTGTTGATCAGCAAGTCGCCGAGTTTTAAGATGTGGTTGCCGCTGTTGTTGGGCGTCCCCAATTTTAAGGGCATCCGCATCCATGCCGGCAATTATCCCGATGATACGCAGGGCTGCATCCTGGTGGGTGAAAACCGTGTGAAGGGCATGGTTGTGAACTCCCGCATCTGGCTCCACCGCCTCATCAATGCCATTACCGCTGCGAGAGACAGGGATGAGAGCATTTGGATTACCATTGGGTAGTGAGTAGTGATTAGTGTTTAATTTTAATACCATTTTTAACATGAAAACAGAAGAAAATACAAAAAAGGAAGAAATGAAGAATGAAAAGACAGCGGGTAATGCTGTCGTGTTCGAAAACCCTGAATTCGGTAAGATTCGCACCTTAACCGATGAAGATGGAGAACCCTTGTTCTGTGCGAAAGATGTCTGTGATGTGCTGGGGTATAAAAACCAGCGTGATGCCATCCAGCGACATGTTGATGACCCTTGCGTCGTGAAACACGACGTATGGGTAGTGACTGGCAAAAAGAAGGATGGAGCTGCAGCAAATCGCTGGTGTCAGATGACTTTCGTTAACGAGAGCGGATTCTATGCTTTGGTTCTCGGCTCCAAGCTTCCAACGGCGGTGAAGTTTAAGAACTGGGTTACTTCCGAGGTGCTGCCACAGATTCGCAAGACGGGCGGTTATATTCCGGTAAAGCAGGGCGAGAGTGATGAGGAGACGATTCGGCATGCTGAAGAGATTCTCAGAGCTACACTCAAGGAGAAGGAGAATCTGCTGAAAAACCAGCAAGTGCAGATTGATCAGCAGAAGAAACTCATCGGAGAACAGGATACGGAGATTCGTCGGCTGAACGGTGTGGTAGACAAACAGGTGGTTTGCATCGCCAAGAACGGTGAGAACATCATCCAGTTGGAGAATCAGGTGGATCATCTTCTGCCGAAGGCGCTCTACACCGACAATGTGCTCAACTCAGTTTCCTGCTATACCACCACGCAGATAGCGAAGGAGCTGGGTATCACGGCACAGGAGTTGAACCGCCAGCTCTGCGCCCTTCATATCCAGTACTACCAGAGCGGCCAGTATCTGCTCTATGCTGATTATGCCCACATGGGCCTGGCGAAGAGCCGCACCCGCTACTCTACCCTCCCCGACCCTCACTGCGATGGGGCACAGGAGAAACTGGGCACCGCCTATACCCACACCTACCTCGTATGGACAGAAAGAGGAAGGAAGTTCATACATCTAAAAGTAAAAGGGTAAAAAGGTAAAAAGAGCCTAACGGGGGTAAGCTAGCTAGGGCTCTTTTTACCTTTTTTAGGGGGACCAGCGATGGAATCGCTGGGGACGGGGGCAGGAAGGGGGAAAGCCTCTTCCTGCCCCTTTCTGCCTATTCCTGCCCCGTTGCGCCCCGTTCCCAGCGATTCCATCGCTGGTCCTCAAAAAAAAAGGGAGAAAAATTTGGTAATTAGTGAATAAAGCCGTAACTTTGCATGCTCTTAAGCAGAATAAAGGAAATAGATTAGTAATTAAAAGCAAATATGAATAATCATACGACATCAATAACGACAAACAAGAAACATCACTACCGGGAACTGCTGGCTATCGGCATTCCTATCATCATAGGACAGCTGGGTACCATCATCCTGGGATTTGCTGATACGCTGATGATAGGCCATCACAGTACACCCGAACTGGCGGCTGCCGGACTGGTGAACAATATCTTCGGTCTCGTTTTCGTATCCTATATGGGATTCACCTACGGACTCACTCCTATCATCGGACGGCTCTACGGCGAGGAACGGACCGACTGCATCGGACAGAAAGTGCGCAATGCCTTCTGTGCCAACATGCTGACGGGCATCATCTTCACCCTCGCCCTCATTGTGCTCTACCTGAATCTGGGGCGCATCGGACAGCCTGAAGAGCTGCTCTCGCTCATCCGTCCTTACTTTCTGGTTAACCTCGCCTCGGTGCTCTTCATGGGCATCTTCTTCACGATGAAGCAATTTCTCGACGGACTCGGACAGACCAAGGTGGCGATGTGGGCGATGATTGGCGGCAACATAATCAATATCCTGGGCAACTGGGTACTGATTTACGGTGTGGCGGGGTTCCCGGAACTGGGTTTGCTGGGAGCTGGTATTTCGACGCTGGTGAGCCGCATTCTGATGGCGCTGGCGATGGTGTGCATGCTGATGACGGGCAAGAATCTTGGGGAATACAGACGCGATATTCTGCACAGTTCTCTGACCAAGGCTGACTTCAGGGAGATGAACCGGTTGGGCTGGCCTGTGGCGCTGCAGCTGGGCATGGAATCGGCTGCCTTCACGCTGAGCTGTGTGATGGTGGGCTGGCTGGGAACCATTCCGCTGGCGGCTCATCAGGTGATGATTACCCTCTCGCAGCTCTTCTATCTCGTGCTTTCGGGCATGGCGGCTGCGCTGGCTATCCGCGTGAGCCATTTTATGGGGCAGAAGGACTACGGGGCAGTTCGCCGCAATGCCTACGACGGGTTCCGGCTGAACCTGCTGTTCTCGCTGTGTATGGGTTTGCCGGTGTTCCTGCTTCGCCATCAGATAGGTGGCTGGTTTAATGATAATGTGGAGGTGCAGGCGTATGTGGCTACGCTGATTATCCTGTTGATGATATATCAGTTTGGCGACGGACTGCAGTATACCTTTGCCAATGCGCTGCGTGGCATCGCCTGTGTGAAGCCGATGGTGCTCTATGCCTTCATTGCCTATTTCGTCATCTCCTTGCCGCTGGGCTACACCCTGGGGTTCCCTTGCGGCTTGGGCATTCTGGGCATCTGGATTGCCTTCCCGTTTGGTCTGACCATAGCGGGAGAAATGTATCGCAGAAGATTTGAGAAGGAACTGAAGAAGATTGAGGAATAAGAATCAGGCACGGATTTATAGACTGAAGGAAAAAACAGGCACGGATTACACGGATTACACGGGTTTATAGAGACATGCTCGAAATGAGTTATTATCTCGAAAAAAAATCCGTGTAATCCGTGAAATCCGTGCCTAAAAAATCTGACGGAATTTACTCAGCAACCTGCTCAGCACGATCATCTACGTTCTCACCCTCTGTAGGAGCGAGAGTAGCCTTGAAATCGGTGATGCCGTACTTAGCAAGAATGTTGTACCACTGGAGGAGCTTCTTGATATCGCTGTCGTGAACACGGTCGCGATCGTAGTTTGGAAGAACCTCAGCAAAATAAGCGTGGAGCTCAGCAACAGGCGCCTTCTTGTAGTTGAAAGTGCTAGGCTTGCCCTCTTCCTTCTTGCTTACGCTGTCGAGCACTTCCCAGAGTGGCACCTCATCAGCGTCTGTATACATAGCGATGTCACCAAGGCTTGTTACGCGGTCGGTAGCGAAAGCTGGGATACGCTTGTGAGTCTCATCGAGTGTTTCTACGATGAGGTTTCTGTTACCTCTTGATACCAATTTATAAAGGCCTGGTTTGCCTGCAATTGAAAGGATTGTTTCCATTGTCTTTTCTGTTATTCTTTATTATTAATGATATCCAATAATTTTCTTACCTGTGCTTCGATATTCTGCTCGCCATCGTTCACGATTTCGAAATCGGAGCGGGCTGCGAGCTCTTCCTGCGGCATGACGGCATCTATCCACTGCTGCGCCTTCTCTGCCGGAATATGGTCGCGCTGCATGATGCGCTGGATGCGGACCGGAACGGGAGCCGTTACGCAGACCACGAAATCGAGGTGGATACGGCGGTAGAAACCGCTATCGAAGAGGATGGCACTCTCCATCCACTCATAGCTGCTCTGCTCGAAATCGCGCGCCACAGCCGGATGAACCACATCGTTGACAGCCTGCTTGTTAGCCTCGCCAGCCAGCAGAAACTGAGCCAGCACGGGCTTCTGCAAAACGCCCTCTGCACTGTAAACCTGATCGCCCACCAGCTTCTTCAAACCAGCCTGCAAGCGGGCATCGGTGCGCATGAGCCGCTTAGCCTCATCATCACAGTCGTAAACCCTGATGCCCTGTTTCTCTAATATCCGGCACACATAGCTCTTTCCGCTACCTATACCGCCCGTTATCGCTATCTTCATCACGATGAATTATTAACTGTAAATTATAAATTACTAATCATCATTTCATCATTGCTGTTCCAGCAGATAATCTACCATTTCCAGTTCGAGATGCGCCTTGCTCACCGAGCGCGGCACGCTGCGCAACTGGAGTTGGCACTTGTCAGAAGGGTTGTTAACCAGATCGTTATAATCTACTACCACCTTAAACTGGCTCGGTTTGATGGTTCTGAAGAGGCTGGCTCCGATGGTGAATCTTACCGCCACTTTAGATGGAAAGGTACGGAGCACCATGTTATCAGGCATGTTGATGGCCGTAACAGGCACATCAACCGACTCTTCGGTAAGCACATCAGGATATACCGCCAGACGCACCATCTGAGGCACAATCTTCATGCCACGTATCTTCTTGATAGGTACGCTGCGATGAATGGTATCCTGCAGGTTGCGCATGTTGAACGGCTCGATTTCTACCGATTGCAACTCATCGAGCTGCTTCTTGTTGGCATAAACCGTAACCGTAGACGGCAGAAATTCGGTATGCGCCAGATAATAGCTCTTGCTGGTTGTAATCTTACCTCTGAACACCACAGGCACTCGCTTGGAAGAGCCGTAGGTGAAGAAGAAATCGAATTTTGCCGGCTTAATGGAGAGCAGTTTGGTAGAGCCATAGAGCTGGGATGCCACCTGTTTCTGCACATCAGCCATCGGAATCTGTCCCGTTCCCGTTTCTTCGTCGGCATAATTGGCAAACCGGAATGTGAGCGGATGAATCTTGCCTCCGTAAGCATAGGTAACGAGTGTGAATCCCTTATCGCGCACCGTAATATGCACGGTATCAGTGAGTTCGCCGGTTATCACCGCATTGCGGGGCACGCCCGTTAACTGCACAGGAATATTGAATTCTCTCTCTGTAGTCTCATTGAGCGTCATCATCAGCCAGAAGATGCCGCTGAGAGCGAGAAAGAACAAAAAAATCAGAAACTCCTTATTCAGACCACTGAACAGGAAGTTTCTGACAGCTTTTAATATGCTCTTGATACTACGCATTAGGTGTCTGACTAGCTGCATCAGCAAACACGTAGCCCTTAGCTACAGTGATTACCACGCCACGAGCTATCTCAACATCAACGGTATTAGCCTCGAGGTTAACACGCTTAACTGTGCCGTAAACACCGCCGCCTGTAACCACCTTGGTACCCTCTGCCAAAGCATTCTGGAACTTGCGGATTTCCTTCTGCTTCTTCTGCTGAGGACGGATCATAAAGAACCACATGATAGCGAAGATAGCTACCATCATGATGAGAAAACTCATGCTGCTACCACCGGCAGCTGCTTGCAATACTAAATTTGTCATGTCGTTAAAAGTATTATCTATTATTATTTATGTTCTACATATAAAAAAGGTGTGACCAGCAAGAAAGGCCTCCGTTATTTACTCACCCTCGCCCGGAGCGCGATGAATGCGCGGACGACGGCCGGCTGGGTGCTGGTTGTCTGGGCGCTGTTTGCCGGCATGTTCGCCGTGCTGTGCGTGCTGCTTGCGCTCAGGCATCTCCTTCTGGATGAGGTTGCGGCTGATGAGCTCGCGGCAGATGTTGTCGATCATACCGTTAACATAACCGCCGCTTCGAGGAGTGCTGTATGCCTTGGCAAGTTCTACATACTCGTTGATAGTGACGGTAGCCGGGATGCCAGGGAAGTTCATAACCTCAGCGATGGCAATCTGCATGATAATTACATCCATATAGGCAAGACGTGAGAAATCCCAGTTGCGCAAAGCCTCGCTCATATAGCGCTGGTAGGTATCGCAGTTGAGGATGGTAGCACGGAAGAGCTTGCGTGCAAACTCTCTGTCTTCAGCATCCTTGTATTCTGGCAGCAATTCCTGCTTGGCCTTAGCATTCGGGTTGAAACGCTTGATAGTCTTCAATACGAAAGTATCTATGATATCCTTGTCATCGTTCCAGTAGAGGCTCTTCTCCTCAAGGAATGCATCAAGATCTTCATTATTCTGAATGAACAGCTTGTAGATGCGGCGCCATACCTCGCGGTCGCGGCTGTACTCGTCGAGATCGGCGAGTTCCTCATCAATAGCACCGCTGATATAATCAGCATAGAGATCGCTAGACGTAATCGCAGTATACAGTTTGCGCACCATTTCGATATCCTCATCCCAGTTGGAATGCTTTACATCTATCCATTCGAGCAGCATCTTGTTCTCTTCGAGCTGCAGAGCGAACTTATTGAATGCGAAACGTGGTGAAGGTTCCTGCTCACCCTCTCTCTTGGCACGAGCTACATCTACATCGTAGCGCTTGCGTGCCTCCTGGGTGATGGCAACGATGAGCTGCAACATGTAGTTGTACAAATCGTATGACTTGGAGAGACTAAACATCAGCTCCTTCTCAGCGTTATCCATGTTATGATCGCTGTTTTGATAGTATGCGTAGGTTAACTGCACAATCTTACGTCTTATCAAATCCCTATTAATCATTCTCTAATGTTTTTAAAAGATTCATTTATTAAATTACCTAATACGCTTGCAAAAATACACATTAAATAGGTAATAGACAAGAAAACGGGCAAAAATTTCAGTTTATTTAAGCAAAAAATTGTATTTTCAATATTTTTTCTGCATGTAGAACATGTTTTTCGGCAAAAAGTTTGCTCATTCCAAATAATTTTCGTAATTTTGCACCCGCTTTAAGCAAAGCTAATCCGTGTGATGGCGAGTTAAGGCACATTTTTATTAATAACTTAATTTAGAGTAACACAAAATGAAAGAGATTAATGTAACAGGTCAGAAGCGCACAGACCTTGGCAAGAAAGCTTCTAAGACATTGCGTAAGGAAGGTTTGATTCCATGTAACCTTTATGGTGAGAAGAGGGGCGAGAACGGTGCTCCTGAGGCTTTGTCATTCGCAGTTCCATTCGCTGAGTTGCGTAAAATCATCTACACTCCTCATGTATACGTTATCAACCTCATCATCGACGGTGAGAGCCACACTGCTATCATGAAGGAGATTCAGTTCCACCCAACAACAGACGCTCCTCTGCACGTTGACTTCTACGAGGTTAACGACCAGAAGCCTATCACTATCGGTATTCCAGTTAAGTTGACAGGTCTTGCACAGGGTGTACGTGATGGTGGTCGTATGAACCTCTCTATCCGTAAGATCAACGTTACAGCTCCTTACCAGGTTATCCCTGAGCACCTCGATATCGACGTTACAGAGTTGAAGATCGGTAAGAGCATCAAGGTAGGTGACCTCTCATTCGAGGGTCTCGAGTTGGCTACAAGCAAGGCTGTTGTAGTTTGCTCTATCAAGATGACACGTAACGCTCAGCTCGCAGCTCAGGCTGCTGAGGCAGAGGCTTAATCACTGAGTCATCTAGAATTTTACGAACCTGAGTAAAGCATTATCAAACATTGGATAAATATTTGATTTGTGGGCTTGGTAACCCTGGCGATGAATACGCCGACACCAGGCACAACACAGGATTTATGGTATTGGACGCTTTTGCTAAAGCGTCCAATATTCATTTTGAGGATAAGCGATATGGCTTCGTAGCCGAGACTACGCTCAAGGGAAGAAAGATTTTCCTGCTCAAACCTACCACATTCATGAACCTCAGCGGTAATGCGGTAAGATATTGGCTGAATCAGGAAAAGATTGACCAGAGCCGACTGCTGGTTATCAGCGATGAGCTAGCCCTGCCTCTGGGTGCTTTCCGACTGAAGGCGAACGGCAGCAACGGCGGTCATAACGGATTGGGACATATCCAGCAGCTTATCGGTCAGAACTATGCCCGCCTGCGCATGGGCATCGGCAACGATTATCCACGTGGCGGCCAGATAGACTGGGTGCTGGGCAAATATACTGAGGAAGACATGAAGCAGCTGCAGCCGGCCATCGACCTGGGTGTAGACATCATCAAGAGCTTCGTATTGGCTGGTATTGACATCACCATGAACCAATACAATAAGCTAGGAAAGAAATAATCATGAAGGAATCAGCAAGAATAGACAAGTGGCTCTGGGCTGCCCGCATTTACAAGACCCGCAGCATTGCTGCCGATGCCTGTAAGAATGGCCGCGTCATGGTGGGAGGCGTAACGAGAAAGCCTTCCTTCATCATCAAGCGTGGCGATGTGGTGAGCGTAAAGAAAGCCCCTATCACCTACTCTTTCGAGGTTCTCGACTGCATAGAGCAGCGCGTAGGCGCCAAGATGCTGTATGGTGTCTATAAGAACGTAACCGACCCTAAGCAATACGAGCTCCTGGAGATGAGCCGCATCAGTGGATTCGTAGACAGAGCAAGAGGCACTGGTCGCCCAACTAAGAAGGAACGCCGAGCCCTGGACGCCTTCGTAGATCCAGCCATGTTTGGATTTGACGAAGAAGACTGGGACGAAGATGAAGAATAAAATAAAACTCCCCCTACACTTCAAAGAGTATAGGGGGAGTTTTATTGTGTAGTCATAATTATTTTCCTTTCTTTCTTACTTTGCAAAGATACAACATTTTAAGATACGATGCAAGAATATTGGGATAATTATAGCTAAAAACATACGAAATAGAAACTTATATGTGATATTTGGCTGCTTATTTTGAAATAAAGCTTAAAATATTTGGAGCGAATAGAGAAAAAACATACCTTTGCACCTAGTAAAAATGATGGAATCAGCATACACACTGATAACTAATCATGCTTTAATGAGCATTATATACTATTAATTTAAAATATTAGAGATTATGAAAAAATTATTCGTTATGGCAGCTATGGTGCTGTCTTCAGTAGGTGCTTTCGCACAGCAGGCTGCAGGTAACAACAACTATTCAGCCTAAGGTTGGTTTGAACGTTTCAACTATCGCTGACGGCGATTGGAAGGCAGGTTTCGCAGCCGGTGCTGAATTGCAGTATCAGGCTACAGACAAGTTAGGTCTTGCTGTTGGCGCTCTCTACTCTGCTCAGGGAACAAAGTCTGATCACGTAACTTGGACTCCAGGATATATCAACGTACCTGTAACATTGAACTACTATGTAGCTCAGGGTCTCGCTCTCAAGGCTGGTATTCAGCCAGGTTTCATGGTAGGTAAGGATGATATGCCTGACGAGCTTGTTAAGACATTCGACCTTTCTGTACCAGTAGGTCTCTCTTATGAGTATTCTAACCTTGTATTCGATGCTCGCTACAACATCGGCTGCACAAAGGTATTCAAGCACTCAGACGAAGGTTACAACAACGTAATCCAGATTACTGTAGGTTACAAGTTCGCTCTCTAATCGAGAACTCTTGACAAGACAAAATAACAATCCCCGTTCTTCATTACGAAGAGCGGGGATTTTTTTCTCGTCATATCTGTTTGAAATAAGCCTCACGTAAACATTGAGTGAGGCTTACTATCGTTTTAAATGAAGTCTTTCTAGAACATTCTGCCGCCTGGACGACCACCGCCAAAACCGCCATTGAATGGACGGCCATGGAAGTTTGGACGGCCACCAGGACCTTCAGGTCCACCCTTGCGGGCATCCTTGCCTCCGAAGAGATTCAGGCGGTAAATCACGTGCAGCATCGCATAGCTGTTGATGGCATTATACTCCGTATCCGTACGGGATGTAGCAGAAATGGCACGAGAGAAGGTGCTCTGCTGGCGGAGAATATCGTAGAACTGCAGCATGATAGTAAGAGGCTTGCCCTTCAGGAAACCCTGAGAGAGCTGCGCATTCCATACAAACTCATCTGTATTCATGCTGCTGTCGCTATAACCGCGGCGGCTGCTGATAGAGAGGCTTGAGTTCAGACTGGTACCCCAAGGCGCTGTAAGCGTCATGCTTGGTCCATAAGAGAACTGCCAGGTATTGAGGTTGCTGTTAGGCTGCAACTTGTTTGTAGCATGGTTATAATTCAATGTTCCATCGAGCGAAAGCTCCAGCCAGTTGTTGCGATAGCTGAAAGAGAGGCGCTCTCTCCAAGTAGTACTGCGGGTGGTATTCTTCTGGGAATCAGACTGCTTGTCGAGACTCAGATAACTCACGTAGTTGTTGTAACCCAAGTAGGTATCGGTATTCAAGTTCCATACACCGGCACTATCGATAGAGCAGTTGAACATAAAGGCTCCCATCACATTCCAGTTGCCATTGATATTCTCAGGTCGGGTGATTCTTCCACCAGTCTTCTCATCGTAGGTCACCTTATTGCTGATGCTATTATTGGTGGTTGAGAAGTTGATGAATGTCATGACACCCTTGTTGTGGTTCTGCACGAAGTTGTTGTAGAACAACCGGAAGTTCTGGGTGAACGATGGCTTCAAGCCAGGGTTACCCTTTGAGATGTTCAGCGGGTCGCTGTTATCTGTGATATCAAGCAACTGAGAGATGCTTGGCTGAGAGGTGGTACCACGGTAGTTCACACGCAGGTTGCTCATCTTGGAGAAGCGATAACGGAAATCGAGGGTTGGACTGATATTCGTTACGTTGCGAACGGTATCTACATGCACTCCCTGATAATCCTGGATATACTTCGACTGCTGTGGCTGAACCATCACACCGAAGTTCAAGTTGTACTTCTGACGGACGAATCGCATCATCACCTGGATATCGTGATTGTAGTTGCGATACTCAGAGAAACGGCTCTGATCATCATCCTTGTAATCTTCGAGATGACCGGCAAACGGATTCAGGTAACTATCCCAACCACGGTACTCCTGATCGCCATTCATGGCATACTTGCTGAAATCGTAGGTGCTGCGGTCGCTCTTGGAGTAGCTGTAAGTAAACTTATAGCTGAACTGCAGGAAGGTAGCCTTCCAGAGCGGCTCACTATAGGTCAACTGGGCCGCATAACTGTAATTCTTCGAAGGAGTCAGGTTATAGCGGTTGGTCTGATAAGTAGAGTCCTTACCCTCCGCTGTCTGTACGAGATAGAGCTTGGCATTGTTGAGCGAGATGCTCTTGCTGTCATTATCCGTATATTTGGCATCCACACGAAAGGTGATGTTACGTCCCTTGTTGCCCAACTTGCGGTTCACCTGCAGCATACCCCTGATATTGTTATTATCAGAATAGGTGATTCCGTTAGTCAACTGACTGTTCACCATAGCCTCAGCCTTGTCCAACTCCTCAATACCTTCTTCAGAAAGAGGGTCTTTGGTGGTGATGGTATAAGGATCCTTGTTGTAAGAAGCCGACTGGCTGCCACTCAATCCATCGCTGGTACTCCAGGAGATGGAAGGACGGAAGAGGATATTGGTCATGGAATCAGGCATCCACTCCAATCGGATGTTGCCATTCCAACTGTTGCTGCGAGAGAAATTCTGAGTCAAGCTGTTGCTGAACGAAGAACTGCTACCCATGAAGTTCTCGCTGGAACGACGGCTCCAAATATCGCCATCGCTGTGATTCCAGCGAAGTGAAGTATTGAACTTGAATTTATCTTTCAGTTCGTAATTGTAGTTGGCGGCAATCATCTTGCTGGCATTCAAACCGTTAGCACCTCCGAAACCTCTGCCCGGTCCACCGCCTCCGAAACCACGGTCGCTGGTGTTATTGGCATTGGCAAAGAGCATGAATCGGTTGTTATCATTGAAATAACCGCCCATGCCACGCATATTGTAGCGGCTCTTGTTGCCCACACCCAGGTCGATATTGGAAATCAAACCCTTGTTCATACCCTTCTTCACACCGAAGTCGAGCACGGTCTGCTCCTCACCATCATCAATACCGGTTACCTTAGAGAGATCACTCTTCTCATCGTATGCCTTGATTTTCTCGATGATGCTGGTAGGCAGGTTTTTCAGGGCAGTCTTGGTATCGCCCGTCATAAACTCCTTACCGTCTACGAGAATCTTCTTTACCTCCTTACCATTAATTTTGATGGTACCGTCATCGCTCACCTCTGCACCCGGCAGACGTTTTACGAGTTCCTCAACTACCGAGCCTTCCGGTGTGCGATAGGCAGAAGAATTGTACACGAAAGTATCCTCCTTCAGGGTTACCTTCTGAGCCATAGCTGTTACCACTGCTCCTTTCAGCATGATAGCCTCAGCACCCAGCACAATCTTACCCATAGCCAGATCCTTGTTATCAGAAATTTGGATACGCTTCACGGTAGACTTGTATCCTACGCTCGAAATCTTGAGCAGATACTTGCCATTAGCCGGAGCGGTGACATGAAAGAGTCCGTTCTCATTACTGATGGCACCAGCTACATACGTGCTGTCGCTCTTAAGCAATTGAACAGTTACCTGCTCAATGGCCTCCTTGGTATCGCGGTCGGTAATCTGACCGGATATCAGTCGCTGTTGAGCAAAGGATGCTATTGCCATCAACAGCAGCAGCATCGTCAGAATCGATTTTTTCATTCTATTTTTAATTTGTTATTATTTCCAACTATGAGTGTTTTCACACATAATCGCTATGATATTCTATTATCATTTTTGTTACTCGATTGTTTTGACGCGTTAAATACACCAAGGTTTAATGCATTCTGAGATAAAAAACGCAAATTTAGCAACTTTTTTTTTGTATTGTCTCCATTTTAGTGTATCTTTGCACAAAAATTAATACGTTAGAATGTTATGGAACAAAGAGTAATCATATCAACCCAACTGGAAAGCGAACTGGTAAGTGCACTTTCTGAGTGTGAGCACGACAAGCTTTTTGTGCTTACAGATACTACGACATTGGAACTATGCATACCTGTATTGCAGAATTTTTACTGCATGAAGGAAGCCCATATCATCACTATTCCGGCTACCGACAGCCATAAAGACATCGAAAGTCTGATGATGGTATGGAAAGGACTGCAGGAGGGAGGAGCTTCACGCCACTCCTGTATGATAAATCTGGGCGGCGGTATGGTAACTGACCTGGGTGGCTTTGCAGCCAGCACTTTTAAGAGAGGTATCAACTTTATCAATATTCCTACCACCCTGCTGGCTATGGTAGACGCATCGGTAGGTGGAAAGACAGGCATCAACTTCGGCGGACTGAAGAACGAAGTAGGTGTGTTCAATGATTCTAAATTTGTTATTCTAGATACAGAGTTCCTGAAGACGCTCGATGCAGAAAACATCTGTTCGGGCTATGCAGAAATGCTGAAACACGGTCTGATTTCTACAGAAGCAATGTGGGAAGAACTGGTCAGCTTCGACCTCGACAAGCCTGATTTGAAGCAGTTGCAGCGCATGGTAGGCGACAGCGTGAAGGTAAAGGAGCGCATTGTAGAGCAGGATCCGCATGAGCAGGGCATCCGCAAGGCGCTGAACCTGGGCCATACTTTCGGTCATGCATTCGAGAGTTGGGCATTGAAGCGCAAGCCTATCCTGCATGGTTATGCAGTGGCATTCGGTCTGATTCCAGAACTCTATCTGAGTGTTGCCAAGACCGGATTCCCTACAGAGAAGATGCGCCAGACCGTAAACTTCATCAAGGAATTCTATGGTACACTGGATATTACCTGCGATGACTATGATGAGCTCATCGAGCTGATGCATCATGACAAGAAGAACCAGAATGGCATCATCAACTTCACGATGCTGGGCGGCATAGGCGATATCCGTATCAACCAGACAGCTACGACAGAAGAGATCAAGGAAGCACTCGATTTCTTCAGAGAAGGATAATTCAGCTAAAGAATCTTTCTTCAGAGAATCCCTTTAAAGAAAGATAGAGCGCTTCGGCTTTCCGGTTTCGGTAAGCGGGAGCTGGTTTACATGAAGGTATTCTCTAGGAATCCAATATTTATGATCAGATAAGAGGCGGCGAACAGTCGCCTCTATTTTTTCCATATCCTCATCTTCCGTCAAGAGGACAGCAATTTCTCCAAACTTCCCGTCTTTCTTCTTGGCTATCATGAAAGGTTTTTCGAGATAAGGCTTCAAAAGGGTTTCAACCTCTTCTATCTGAATCTTGATGCCTCCGCTGCAAATCACATTGTCTTTTCTGCCTTTGATGCGAAAACGGAGTTTTTCCACCTTATTATATATATAGGATTCTATTTCCACAATATCGTTCGTTACCAGGGGTTCAGCACAGACTTGCGGAGCATCTATCACCAGACATTCTTCATCGGTCTGACTGATTTTCACACTATCGAAAGGCTGGTACCATTCGCTGGCCTCATCACCATTAATTCTTCTCAGGGCAATATGCGAGAGCGTTTCGGTCATTCCGTAGGTACTCCAGATGGCAATATCGCCGGGAAGAGCTTTCAGTTTCTGTTCGAGAGCCTCATCTATGGCTCCGCCACCGATAATAAGATGCCTGATACGGCAGAGACGAGCCCGCTCTTCAGGAACCTGTAGGGTGTTATAAACCTGCATCGGGACCATCGCAGCGAAGGTAATCTCTTCATTTACATCTTTCAAAGGATGCCCACTTGGGCAAACAGAAATAAGATGGAGATGGCGCTCTATACTCCGCACCACCACCATCTTACCTGCAATATAATCGAGCGGCATGCACAACAGGGCTCTGTCGCCAGGCTTCAAACCCAAGAAATCACAAGTGATGCGGGCTGAGTTGAGCATTCGCTTCTTCTCTACCATCATCGGCTTGGGCTTTCCCGTGGAGCCACTGGTATGAACAAGCACCCGGTCGCTACCGTTATTCCATTCTGAAAGAAAATCTTCTAAAGTCATTTTACTACAAACAGTTTGTCACCACGAATCTCCAAAGGCATCGGTATATTATCAGTAAAGAGCTGTCCGGTGCCCAAGCCTTGCGGCATCTTGACATTAGGACCATATACTTTAGCTGCATAATGAGCAATAGCATTCAGACCGATATTACTCTCAAGAGCAGAAGTAATCCAACTGCCGATACCACGCTGGTTAGCCAGTTCTATCCACTCGTTGCATCCATAGATTCCACCATGAAGTGAAGGCTTGAGGATGATATACTGAGGACGGACGGTATCGAGCAAAGCCTGCTTCATACTCCGGACATTCACACCAATCAGTTCCTCGTCTAGGGCGATAGGAAGCGGTGTTTCGCGACAAAGTTGAGCCATCTTAGGCCACTGATGCTGCTTGATAGGCTGCTCAATCGAATGAATGTCATATTTAGCCAAAGCCTCCAGCTGGCTCATTGCATTCTCCGGCAAGAAGCCACCATTGGCATCTACACGCAATTCAACCTGCTCCTTGGTATACACATCACGGATGCGCTTGATGAGATCGAGTTCCTTGAAGAAATCGATGGCACCAATCTTCAGTTTCACGCAATGAAAACCCGCCTGGAGTTTTTCCTCCAACCGAGCCAGCATCTCCTCATAGGTTCCCATCCACACCAAACCATTGATTGTGATACCTTCTTCACCTCTTCCGAAAGGAGAATCGAAAAGATTGACAAGATTCTCCATTCCCATAGGAACAGAGACTCCCTCCTCCTTCAGTATTTCGACAGAAGTCTTTCCCTCAGACAGATTCATTGCCCCCAGCTTCTTCTTTGCTGCATCAAAGAACGAAGCGAAGGCGGTTTCGAGACCGAAAGTGATGCTTGGATAAGCACGAATCATATCGTAAGGAATGCGTCCCATCTGCTCTACCATCTGACAAACCTGTCGCAGGGTCATCTCATATTCCGGTTTGGCATCGCAACTGAGATCAGGGAGCGTAGCACACTCTCCCACTCCCTCTACCCCCGGCATTTCGTCAGAGGTGAGAGTGAGATAATAACTGTGTCTCGTGGTATAAACCCCACGAGACGTGCCTGCCGGCTGCTTGAAGTGGAGCGTGCGCTCCGAGATTTCTATCTTATACACTTTATTTAAATGTTAAGTGTTGAATGTTAAATGTTAAATTTTTCTTGCCACTTACTTCTTCTGTTTCAATTCATACAGATCCTTGCGGCGGTCGCGAAGATTTCTTACAGCACCGTAGGTATGAAGCTCATTCAAGAGGTTCAAGTCAACATCCGATACGAGAATCATCTCGGTATTAGGTGTTGCCTCAGAACGCTTGCCATCGTTAGGGAAAGCAAAGTCGCAAGGGGTGAATACGGCACTCTGGGCATACTGGATATCCATGTTGTGAACACGTGGCAAGTTGCCCACACTACCCGCAATGGCTACATAGCACTCGTTCTCGATAGCACGCGCCTGGGCACAGACTCTTACTCGAGAGTAAGCATTCTGGGTATCGGTCATGAATGGAACGAAGAGAATCTGCATGCCATCCTCAGCCATTAATCTTGACAACTCAGGGAACTCCACATCATAGCAGATAACGATACCAATCTTACCGCAATCGGTATCGAAGGTCTGGATATGGCTACCGCCACTCAATCCCCAGCACTTCTGCTCATCTGGTGTAACATGAATCTTTTCATACATATCCACGCTACCATCTCTGCGGCAGAGGAAGCCCACATTATAGAGGGAATCGTCCTTGAGATAAGGCATACTACCCGTGATGATATTGATGTTGTAACTGATGGCAAGTTCGCGGAAACGGTCACGGATTTCTTCGGTATACTGCGCCATCTTTCGGATGCTCTGCGCCTCACCCAAGTCGTTGAAACGAGCCATCAAAGGCGCATTGAAATACTCAGGGAAGAGAATGAAATCGCTCTTGTAATCGCTCACGGAATCTACGAAGAACTCAACCTGTTCGAAGAGGTCATCCACCGAAGCATATGGGCGCATCTGCCACTGTACCAATCCGATTCTTACGGTTGGCTTGCGGTCTACATAAGAATCCGTAGGTGGCTGATAATAGATGTTATCCCACTGCAAGAGGGTGGCGCAGTGTTCGCTCTCCTCATCGCTAGGAAGATAGTTGCGGATGACACGGCGTACATGGAAGTCGTTGGAAAGCTGGAAGGTAAGAACCGGGTCATAGATTTCACGGTTTCTTACATGCTCGATATACTCCTTAGGGCGCATCTTATCGGCATACTTGTGATAGTTTGGTATACGACCGCCAAACATGATAGCCTTCAAGTTGAGCTTCTCGCAGAGTTCCTTGCGATACTCATACATACGGCGAGCCAGGCGCAAACCACGATAATCAGGGTGGATAAATACCTCGATACCGTAAAGAATGTTTCCATTAGGATCGTGGGTATTGAAAGTTTCATTACCCGTAACCTGAGCATAGGTATGATCACCCTTCACCATATTATAATTGACGATGATAGAGAGCGCACAGCCCACAATCTTATCATCCACGATGATAACCACCTGTCCCTCAGGAAAGATAGTAATGAGTTTCTTAATCTGTTCTTTTGTCCAGAATACATCTGAGTCTGCGTAAATACGCTTAAACGACTTGGCAAGCTGATCGTAATCCTCCATGCGAAGGTTGCGCATGCCTACCTTTTCGATTTTTCGAGTTGGTTCCATAACAACTGTATTTTTATTATTATCTAAATCCGGCTGCAAAGATACAGCAAATTATAGATACGACAAAGAGTTTTCGCAAATAATTGACATTTACGAAAACTCTTTTCATGTATTTTACAGCAAGAAAGCCTTTTGGCTTATAAATTAACACTAAAACTTGGCATCTTCCTGCGGTATTGCCTCATCATGATCATCGAGATAGAGCAATTTCGTTGGATGATATTTACCACTTGCCACCGAGTATTCATCCAGACGATAACGGGTCTGAATGCCACCGATGCCCAACATAGTATGAAAAGCCGAAAGACTACTCTGCACCTGTTTTGGTCGATTTTCTCCCAATGCCTTCAATATATCCGGATATTGTTTACTGAATCCATCAGAAGTCCAGATGATGAAAGGCACATGCAGTTCGTAATCCGAAGCCTTCGGTGCTGCATGAAGGAAGAGGCTGCGCTCATCATCGAAAATATTCTCTCCATGATCGCTGGTATAGAGCATCGCTGATGTAGGCTGATCATATACCCCATCCGTCTTAGTCTGTACCCCCTCCCATTTCTGCAGACGTTCAATGATACCATGCAGGATATAATCGGTATATCGGATGGTATTATCGTAAGCATTCAACAAATCACGCCTATTCTCCGATTTTGCCTCACTCCTGCTATCAGGCTTGAAGTAAGCGAAACTACGGGGATAACGCTCCTGATAATTGAAGTGAGAACCATAGGAATGAAGAACCACGAAGAGTTTGCGATAACGGTAATGGGCAGACGAGGAAGCATCAGCCAATGGCAATATCTCATCCAGTTTCTGCAACAGATCCTCATCATAATGGTTGCCTTGCGAAGCATCCTCTTTCTTCAGAAAATAATGCTCATCAGCCTGTTCTCCCAGAAAATCGATAAACGAATGATTGGGCAACTGGTTGCTGATAAACACAGTATGGAATCCGGCTTCCTTAAAGGCCGCCAGAATGCCTTTCTCATGAAAAAGTCGCTCAAAATCCTCGGCTGATGCAGCAGACAAGAGCATCGGTACACTCTTATGGGTGGTATTGCTCTGCGTTGTCACATTCGGGAAAGCTTTGATACCCGGTGTCTTGGAAAGCAGAGGATTGGTATTCCGAGGATAGCCGTAAAGACTGAAATTATGAGCTCGTGCCGTCTCTCCTACTACCATCACATACACCTCGGGAGCCGTGGCAGAATGCTCACTCCTGGCATCAAACCTAAAATCCCGGCTTGCTTCCCTGTAATTCTCTGAAGCCGCATTACGCTCGAAAGCAAGATAGAGATTATAGCAGATATTGACAGGATAAAGCTGATTGCGCATACGGTAACCATCCACCACCAGATAGCTTGCCAGCAGACAGAACAGTCCTATAGCCCCAATCTGCATTGCCCAATGGCGAACTCTCTGCTGGAAAGAAACCGACAACCGTCTATCTCTTCTGATATTGACACCCCCCAGGATAAGCAAAGGCAAATAAACCACAAACACACCTACCACGGCTGGTGCCAGATTATCGAGCAGCTCCATCGCTTCACCGGGATTGGTAGTTACGAGATTCAGAAACATATCTACTGCTATCACTCCCGTTCCGAAAAGATAAAGCAATACCAGCTGGAACGCAGCGAAAAAGACAAAGATAAATGCCCACCATATCATCTTACCAGGACGCTTAGCCACAGAAAAGAACAACATATACAGCGACAAAGGCAGCAACACGTTGACACCACATGCCCACGGAGCCAAGCACTCGGTATAACACAAGGCTATATTAGGCAACAGCAATGCCACCACAGCATAAACATACAGGAATTGCCCCGATGACACCTTATTATATATATAGGATAAACGATTCATTCTTCTCTTGTATTAAAACGCTTCATTGATATTAAACAGGAAACCAGACTGACCCGACTTACCGAATCCATAATCCAGACGTACATTCACATTCTTCTTAAATTCCCAGCGATAACCTACACCGGCATTCGGCAAAATCTGTTTAGAGCGCAATGCCGAGAATTTCGGGAAGATGGTTCCTGCTCCAACCCACACTACGATGCCATTACGCTTCCATACATGTTGGCGCAACTCAACCGTAGCTTCCAGAGAATGTTTATCGCGATAACGGCCTTCATAATAGCCACGCATGGAATGAGTACCACCCAATTCTGCCATCATACCCCACGAAGGATTACCAAAGTTGAGGTTAGCCCCAATGTCCTCGGCAAGAACCGTTCCCTTACCCAGTCGCTGATAGGCATCAAAACGAAATGCCGTCGTACTGAAGGCATAATCATTTCCCATAAATCTAGGTCTGAACATCTGACTGATATTCAGACAGATACCACGATGTGGATTCGTAAGATTATCTCTGTTATCATATACCAGAGAAACACCAGCTCCAACATTCCAAGTATGCTGATCCATGCCTTGCAGTAATTCCGGACGCTCAATATGTTTACCTATTACATAGTCATAACTCGCCATCGGTCCGATATAGAAATTATCAGCTACACGAAACAGGAAGCTAACTTCAGCCTGAGCCTGCCAACGCTTCATGTCACTCTTATTGGCATCGTTATCGCCCATCTCATAGCCTATTCCCCAAAAATCAGAGGGAAAAGAATAGAAATAAAGGTGATAATCGATGCGATATCTTCCTTTAGGAGCAATATGGTTACCACGGACACCCAACATGTAGAAACCAACAGAACTGACATCACCATAAAGCGAGACATTAGAAGGAGGAAGAATACTGTCATTCGGATCAGTACGGTATAGTCCTGCTGCCACCAATCCCAATCCAAACTTGGTATCAGAGGCATAATGAGGGCCACCTAACACACTAAAATCGAAACGCTTATGCTTCTTGTTTTTGTTGGAATCATTAAAGTAGTCAAGAATCCGGTTCACCCATGATTTCCCGGCATGTAAAGCCGTCGTATCCACCTTCTCTGCAGATGAGATACTATCGGTTACAGAAGGCTCAGAGGCATAGCTGCCCAATGCCAACATCATAATAAGTATTGTCAGAATATGCTTCATTTTGTCGATTTTATTATTTTAATACACCAATGCTACATTATCAATCCACAAGGTATTGCCTGGAGTTCCGATATAGGCTCCACCATCGGATGAGGAGAACTGAAGAATCAGATGAGTAGGTGTTTCGTTAGCACTCGCCCATCCTACTTCTTTTACCGGCACACTCTTACCCTTGCTGTTACGGGCATAGTCAGTGGATCGCAGTCCCATAGTAGCAGCCTGATAACCTGCCATGTGGCGGATATCGCCATAATGGATTGTATAGGTAGCATCTTCCACCCATCTATCGGTACTCTTTCCGAATCTGACTACCATCGTACCCACACGTTTAGCTGTTATATTTCCCTTAGCATCTTCATGCCGTTTCTGCAGATAGAGCACAGCTATAGCATGATCTCGCCCTGCAACCGTAGAGGCTCCGCTAAATCCATTCTGCTTGATACGATTGGCTGCATTAGGAAAAGAAGTCTTATAATCAAAGCGCAAAGCCTTAGGACGTGCGGTGAATGGTATACCCCAGTTGATGGCTTTAGGACCATCCTTGGTACTTGTTATCGGTTCACGAACATCACCCAGAAAGAGAGAACCGGCAGCCAAGACCTTGATATTGATGAGTCCCAGCACTTTTACTTTCTCAATATGGGTTACCAGTTTGGCACAATATCCACTACCATGTTTATCACGAAACACAGAGTTATTCGTCTTATAGATGCCCGATACATGTGCCAGGACATTAGAGGAACCCCAAGGCGAACCACCCTTATTGGTATAAGGAATATTACCATTGATAGTCATATTAGGTCCAACGGCATAAACTTTTTTCTGATTTCCTCCAATAATGCCTGATTCTTTGATATTCCTGATTACCCAGTGGTCCATATTACCATATTTAAAAGGAACCACCTTTTCCTGTCCCTTAACGGGAAGGCACGACAAAGTAGCAACCGCCATAACGATGCCTGATTTTATTATTTTCTTCATATCTGTTTCTTTTATATATCATTAAGGCTGCAAAGATAGAAAAATATTTTCTAGTTTTCAGTTTTCTTCGACATAAAGCATAAAAAATTAAGAAATAATAATATATTTACTGTATTTTAATTGCCATAAAACAAAAAAGTCCTGCATTTGCTGTTATAAACAAATACAGGACTCCTGATTCAATATACAAAACAGAATCTCTTGCACCGGTTACAATAGAGACATGCACCGGTTACAATAGAAACATGTTCCGATTACTCCAAAAGCTATTATCGGTTTGAATACATATTATCATAATACTTCTGATAATCACCAGAGGTTACATTGTCCATCCATTCCTGGTTCTCGAGATACCATTTCACGGTTTCCTCGATACCCTCCTCAAACTGGAGAGATGGCTCCCAGCCGAGTTCCTTCTGCAACTTTCTAGAGTCAATAGCATAACGCATATCGTGACCCTTTCTGTCTGTTACATAAGTAATCAAATCCAAGTCAGCACCCTCAGGGCGACCGAGCAATCTATCAACGGTCTTGATAACCACCTTGATGATATCGATATTCTTCCACTCGTTGAAACCGCCGATGTTGTAAGTCTCGGCAATCTTTCCCTTGTGGAAAATCATATCGATGGCACGGGCATGATCTACTACATACAACCAGTCGCGCACGTTCTCACCCTTACCATATACAGGCAATGGCTTGCGATGACGGATGTTGTTGATGAACAGCGGAATCAACTTCTCAGGGAACTGGTATGGACCGTAGTTGTTAGAGCAGTTGGTTACGATGGTAGGCATACCGTATGTATCGTGGAAAGCACGGACGAAATGGTCTGAGCTTGCCTTGGATGCAGAGTATGGAGAGTGAGGATTATACTTGGTAGTCTCTACGAAGAACTCCTCGCCGTAAGCCTCGTGGTTCTTACCGCTGGATGCCTTGGTGGTGAAAGGAGCAGGAATGCCCTCAGGGTGAGTCATCTGCAATGCACCGTATACCTCATCGGTAGAGATGTGGTAGAAGCGCTTACCCTCGTATCCCTCAGGAAGACTTTCCCAGTAAATCTTTGCCGCCTGGAGCAGAGACAAGGTTCCCATCACGTTGGTCT